>Ga0302215_10001595_pt1 | contig 16006 bp, 6 predicted proteins | sample II_Fen_N3_1_FD_194580 | JGI IMG/M metagenome (GOLD analysis project Ga0302215, IMG submission 194580) | Peat permafrost microbial communities from Stordalen Mire near Abisko, Sweden - II_Fen_N3_1 | ecosystem: Environmental > Terrestrial > Soil > Wetlands > Permafrost | place: Sweden: Abisko...
TTAGGTCATACTTTTGAAGTCTGGCATTTAAAAGTAAAAAACGAGAGTTCAAAAGTGCGTGAATTGAGCATGTTTTCGTTTGTTGAATATGCCAATAACTGGAACGCCATGGACGATTTACAAAATTTACAATACACTCAATATACCGGAAAAATGGATGTTGTGGAAGGGATTATCAGTCATGGCACCAATATAAATATCCCGGAAATACCTGATAATTTTGGCGAAAAAGATCAGGGACGGTATTCCTTCTTAGCATTTGTTGGCGGTGAAATTATAGGCTATGAAACCGATTTAGAACGGTTTATAGGCAATTACCGTACTTATTCAAACCCTGAAACCGTTGAAAAGGGCTTTTGTTCAAATTTTAAAGCTGCCGGAGATAATATGTGCGGAGTCTTGCAGGTTGATACTACTTTACAACCTGGTGAAAGTAAAGATTTTTTTATTTTAATGGGCGTTGGAAAAGCTGAAAAGGAAGGAAAAGCTGTTGTTGAAAAATTTGGAAATATAAAAGCAATTGATGAAGAGTTTGATAAACTGGTAAAATTCTGGCATAAACGAATAGAAGGAATAACGGTGAAAACGCCTGATCAGGAGTTTAATAGCATGCTAAACATGTGGAGTCCCTATAATGCATTGATTACATTTGCATGGAGTAGAGCGGCCAGCTTGGTTTATACTGCCAGCGAACGGGATGGATTGGGTTATCGCGATAGTTTACAAGATTTGCTGGGTGTTATGCATAATATCACTGATGAAGCTGGCAAACGGCTGGAATTGATGATTACCGGACAAGTATCAACTGGTGGTGCCATGCCGCTGATAAGCAAAGTGTTGCACAAACCAGGAAATGAAAAAGCACCCACTGATGAACTTTACCGATCAGATGATTGCATGTGGTTATTCAATGCAGTTCCAGCTTATGTAAATGAAACCGGAAATGTTGAATTTTATTCAACAATATTGCCTTATGCCGATAAAGGTGAAGATACAGTACTCGCTCATTTGCGTCAAGCAATACAATTTAATTTAGATCGGTTGGGAAATCACGGTTTACCTTGCGGTTTGCTGGCAGATTGGAATGATTGCCTTAAATTCGGACACGATGGTGAAACAACTTTTGTTGCTATGCAATTACGTTTTGCTCTTAAAACTTACATTGAAATTTGTCAGTTGCTGAATCATGATGACCAAATAGATTGGGCAAAACCTATTTTGGCAAAGCTTGATGAAAATATCCAAAAATATGCCTGGGATGGAGAGTGGTTCTTGCGTGGTTACAAAAATGACGGTTTTAAATTTGGATCAAAAGAAAGCAAAGAAGGACAAATATTTATGAATCCGCAAGTGTGGTCAATTATAAGTGGAGCTGCAACGGAAGAACAGAAAATATCGATGTTGAAAAACATAAAAAATCGCTTGTCAACTGACTATGGAGTTATGTTGTGTGATCCTCCTTATACCGATACAGATTATAAAATTGTTCGGGCTGCATTATTCAATACAGGAATGAAAGAGAATGGTGGTATTTTTATGCACACTCAGGGTTGGGCTGTGATGGCAGAAGCGATGTGTGGAAATGGTAATAATGCCTACGAATATTTCCGAAAATATATGCCAGCAGCTTACAATACAAGAGCAGAGATAAGACAAATTGAACCTTATGTTTATTGTCAATCGACTCATAGCAAATCAAGTCCACGATATGGTAATTCTCGGGTTCCATGGTTAAGTGGATCTGCTACCTGGTCTTTTGTGGCAGCAACACAATTTATTTTAGGGTTACAGCCCCAACATGATGGTTTGTTGATTGATCCATGTATTCCTTCGTCATGGGATGGTTTTGAAGTGTCCCGGCGTTTTCGGGGAAAGGAATTACATATCAGAGTCAAGAATCCGTATAGAATCGAAAAAGGAGTGAGTCTGATAAAAATTAATGGTGTAGATATTTCAGGAAACAAGGTGTTGTTTCAAAGCATGAAAGAAATAAATGAGGTTGAAGTGATTATGGGGTAATAATTTTGTAAATAATTATTTTTAATCCAATTAATTACATGTAATACTATAAATAATTTTATAAATAAATTCATCTATAAATGAAAAAGGTAAATCATAATTTGCAGAAATTATTACTAATACTTTTGATAATAACTGATTCAATAACAAATGTTCAAGGACAGAGTTTTCCAAAAGTAAGAGTGGATGAATCCAAACGAAATTTTGTAAGTTCTATAATCGAAAACAAAATCAAACAAATGCAAAAGACTATTGCCGATCCTGAATTGGCCTGGATGTTTGAGAATTGTTTTCCAAACACATTGGACAGAACGCTTAACTTTACACGTAAAAACGGAAAACCCAATACATTTGTTATTACCGGTGATATATATGCTATGTGGTTACGAGATTGTTCAGCTCAGGTTTGGCCATATATGCCTTTTATGAAACAAGATCCAAAACTTCAGGAAGTTATTGTCGGAGTTATAAATAGACAAGTGGAATGTGTTTTGATTGATCCTTATGCGAATGCTTTTAATTTTGCAAAAGAAGGCAGCCAATGGAAAAGTGATAATACAAAAATGCGTCCTGAACTACATGAGCGAAAATGGGAAGTCGATGGTCTGTGTTACGTAATTCGTCTTAGCTATAATTACTGGAAACTTACCGGTGATGTGTCATGTTATGATGCAGATTGGCAAAAAGCCATGAAATTGATCGTGAAAACATTCAAAGAACAACAACGAAAGATAAGTAGGGGGTCTTATAGTTTTACACGTAGTACATCCAGAGCGATAGACACTCAATTTGACAAAGGTTTCGGTAATCCTATTCGTCCAACAGGACTTATATGTTCTATGTTTCGACCATCCGATGATGCAACCATTTTTCCATATCTGATTCCTTCAAATGCATTTGCTGTTGTGTCACTCCGTCAATTGGCGGAAATGGCGCAAACTATTCATAACGATGTTAATTTTTCGACCGAATGTAAAGTACTCGCAAATGAAGTTGATCAGGCCATTAAGAAGTATGCTATCGTGAACCATCCAAAATACGGAAAAATCTATGCTTTTGAAGTGGATGGTTATGGCAATTATCTAATGATGGATGATTCCAATGTGCCGTCATTATTAGCTTTACCTTATCTGGGTTATTTATCTGCCGATGACAAAATATATATAAATACACGTAAATTTGTATTAAGTGCCGATAATCCATATTTTTATAAGGGTAGTGAGGGTGAAGGTGTTGGCGGTCCACATCTCGGCCCGGATATGATCTGGCCGATTGCAATAATTATGAGAGCTATGACAACCAATAATACCGTGGAAATAGAAACCTGTCTTCGTACGCTGAAACACACTCATGCAGGTACAGGTTTCATGCACGAAACATTCAATGTGAATGACCCGAAAGATTTTACCCGTTCATGGTTTGCTTGGGCTAATACACTGTTCGGCGAATTGCTTATTAAAATCGAAAATGAACATCCTGAATTGTTGAAGAAACAATATTGAAATTTAATTGAAAAATCAGAAACGTTTTAAAATAACATTATGAAAAAATACCTATTTCTATTTCTCCTTTTGATATCTCTATATTCTTTTAGTCAGGTAAAAACATGGCAAGGTCCGATCGGTTTTTCCTCCGAGAAATATTATCTTGTAAAAGTAAATGGTATCCCGGTTCCGGTTTACGATACATCAATTGCATCTTATTGTGTTTTTGAATTTACAGGTAATGCAAATGTTGAAGTTAGCACTATGTTTGATGTTCGATGGGTGGATATAAGACCATTAAAATCTAAAATTAATCCTGAATATATAAGCGACAATTCATTTCGTTTTCCAATGACAAAACCCGAAAATCTAAGTGTTGAATTAAATGGAAGGATTCGGCAACAACCTCTTTTTATTTTTGCATCTAAACCGGAAAAGAATATTCCTTTGAAAAAAGATTCAAATGTGATAAGGTTTGAAAGTGGAAAATTATATAAAGATGTTGCATTGGAATTAAAAGATAATCAAACTGTTTATATAGAAGGTGGAGCAGTAGTTCAGGGTTATATTTATGCTGAAGGGAAAAAAAATATTAAAATATATGGAAGGGGTATATTAGATGGTACATTTAATAAAGCAAAAGGTGTAAAATACAAATTCATTCATCTCAGAGACTGCGAAAATGTAACGATTGATGATATTATACTCCACAATGGAACGACATGGCAAACGGCACTTTTTCATTGTAATAATGTTAAAATAAACGGAATTCGTATTGTAAGTGAGAATGGGGGTGATGATGGTATGGATATTTTCAGATGTACAAATGTTGTGGTGGATGGCGCTTTTGTTCATACTAAAGATGACTGCATTGCGATTAAATCCGGAGGGAATTATCCGGGTGAGTATGCCACAGATAATATAGTTATCAAAAACTGCGTTCTGTGGAATTCAATCTGGGGTAATGCAATTGAGATTGGTTTTGAATTGTATTCTAATGAAGTAAAGAATATAAGATTTGAAAATATTGACATAATTCATGTAGAAGATGGTGCAACTTTGAGTATTCACAATGCAGGACCAGCTCAAGTTCATAATGTGGTTTTTGATAATATACGTGTGGAAGACAGCCGTCAGAAACTTTTCGATGTTGCTGTTTTCTTTTCAGTGTGGGGACCTGATGGAATTAAAGATCAGGAATTTATAGATAAAAACTATTTGCATGGTGCATGGGATGGTGTACAAAAAACTCCGGTAGAAAATGAAGCTTTTCATAGACAATTTCGTGGTACAATAAGTGATATTGTTTTTAAAAATATTCAGGTTGTGGGAGGATTATTACCATTTTCAGTTTTTTATGGGTTTGATAAAGAGAAAAATGTATCAAATATTCAAATAGAAAATCTCACTTATATGGGTAAAAAACTTACCAATATTAAGAGCGCGAAAATAAGTCAAAAAAACACTGTAGGTCTAACAATCAAATAAACGTACAAATTCTTTTACCCTATAATACTAATTTTTAATGAAAAAGCATCTCTTAATTCTAATACTATTTTTAGTTCCTTTACTGTCAAATGCTCAACGGATACAGTATTCAGTAAATGATAATTGGAAGTTCTTGCGCAGCGATAGTAAATCAGCAGTTCAATCTGATATTAATGACTCAATATGGACAAGTGTAAACTTACCGCATACATGGAATGATAAAGATGTATTGGATGATGAACCGGGTTATTATCGCGGGGTTGGGTGGTATCGTAAATATATATTTATAAGGAAAACCAATGAAAACAAACAGGTTTATCTGCATTTTGAAGGTGTTAATCAGGAGGCATATGTATATGTAAATGGGAAATTTACAGGGTCACACTTGGGTGGTTATACTGCATTTACAATTGATATAACCCCATTTACAAAATTTGGCACCCAAAATCTTATTGCTATCAAGGTTGATAATAAATTCAATGCTTCAATTCCACCACTAACTGCCGATTTTAGTTTTTATGGCGGTATTTATCGTGATGTTAATCTAATTATAACCGAAAAAACTCATTTTGATTTATCGAATCATGGATCAATGGGTGTATTTGTTAAAACACCAATTGTTACAGAAAACTCATCTACATCGATTGTAAGTGCATCATTTATAAATAATGGTACAATAACAGATAATCTGATCTGGGTAAATACTTTAAAAAATGCTGCTGGACGTGTGGTGTCTACTGTAACCAAAAAAGCAACAGTAAAAGCCGGACAGACAATTTCTTTGGTTTCTGATAAGATAGATTGTAAAAACCCAACTCTTTGGTCGCCTGAAAATCCCTATTTGTATAGCGTTACAAGTCAATTGTTATCGGCAGATTCTAAGATTGTGATAGATGAGGTGGTCAATCCATTAGGATTTCGTTGGTTTAATTTTGATGCCAAAACAGGTTTTAGTTTAAATGGAAAACCAATGAAGTTAATGGGTGCAAACAGGCATCAGGATTATTTTGCTAAAGGAAATGCATTGTCTGACGAAATGCATATCCGCGATATGCAATTGCTGAAAGATATGGGTGCTAATTTTGTAAGACTTTCACATTATCCCCACAATCCGGTCATTTATCAGGCATGCGACAAATTGGGTCTCATTTCTTGGGCTGAAATTCCAATTGTAAATGGAATTACAGAATCTAAAGAATTTACCGAAGTTTGTAAAAATATGCAGACTGAACTTATCAGACAGCAATTTAACCATCCGTCCATTTTAATGTGGGGTTATATGAATGAAGTTTTTGGTGATATGAATTGGGGTGAAAATAATTCTAAATCAGAAGACTATAAAAACAATCGAATGAAAAAAACGGCTGAATTAGCCAAAACACTCGATAGTCTCAGTCGTGCAGAAGACCCTTCAAGAGTGACTGTGATGGCGATTGATAAAAATCCAAAATATGACGAATTTGGAATAAGTAGCATTCCTCAGGTTTTGGGTTTTAATCTATACATGGGTTGGTATTATGATGAAATGCTTGACTTTGGGAAATATATTGATTTATACCATAAAATGTTGCCAAACAAACCAATAATAATCAGTGAATATGGTGCAGGAAGTTATCAACCTTTGCATTCTTATCAGCCAATTCGTTATGACCATAGTATGGAAGGGCAGGAGAAAGTCATTGAAAGTTATTATCAGCAAATTATGGAGCGTCCATTTATTTCGGGTGCCTCTCAATGGAATTTTGTTGACTTTGTTGCCGAAATGCGTGGAGATTATACTCCTCATTATAACAATAAAGGTATTTTAACCTCAACACGTCAGAAGAAAAGCATTTACTCGTTCTATCAGGCAAATTTATCGGACAAACCGGTTTTGAAATTTGCTTTGAATGGATGGACAAACCGCATTGGGTTGGCAACTTCAAAGGATACATTTTCAATAGAACATATTAAAGTCTATTCCAATGCAGATAATGTTTCTCTATTTGATAATGGAAAACAAATTGGTACCAAAAAACCGGAAAATTCAACAGTCGTTTTCGAAGTTCCGATGAACAATGGTTCTCACCAGTTGGTAGCTAAAGGTAATAAATCGGGATGGAAAAATGAATGTGTAGATGTAGCTGATATTCAAATGAAAGTTTTAATTAAAACTTTCGATACAAACTTCTGTAGTTTAGGTATAAACATAGGCTCAAATTGCTGGTTTACTGATCCGGAAAGTAATTTTACATGGGTTCCGGATAAACCCTACGAAAAAGGAAGCTATGGTTGGTTGACAACAGATACGCTTACTGCAAATCGCTCGGTAATTACATCCCATGTGCCTGGTTCATCAAAAGATCCGATATTTCAAACTGCTCAAAGTAATATCTCCGGTTATAAAATGGATGTGCCTAATGGTGTGTATGAACTTGAAATTCTATATGTTTATCCAAAGGAAAATACAGCTTTTGACATACTTGTTAATGACAATCCGGTCTTTAATTTTAGTGAGTCAAAAGAAAATCAGATGGCTGTAACCCGAAAAATAATTGTCAAATCAACAGGAAATAAAGGCGTAGAAATAATATTGAAGCCTATTAAGGGACAGCCGTTTTTGAATGGAGTTAGAATAACTAAAATTGCAGAATAAAATTGAGTGAGTAATTCAAATCTGTTTACAATGAAAAATCTCAAAATAGCTTTTTTTATCGGGTTATTCCTAACGATAACCACATTCACTCAAGCTGAAAAAGAATACATCCCTAAATATAAAGCCGACTGGACTAAAGTGGAAACTTTCGTCCTTCAAAACTGGTACACTTCAAAAGTAGATATTTCTAAGATATCATGGATGAAAAAGGTTGGAATTGTGCCACCAAAACCGTTTATGGCTATTGCCAAAGGTCAGACTGCTTTGTTCTACTGGGATAATTATTTTACAAACAAAGGATTATTGCTTTTTGATTCCTTAAGTTTATATGCCAAAAATGCTACAGATAATCTTTTGTGGGAAGTGGATACCCTTGGCTTTGTGCCGAATGCCAATATGCATTGGGGAATGAATCGTTCACAGCCACCTTATCTGGCCATGATGGTAAATGATGTATATAATAAAAGTCATGATAAAGTTTGGTTGGGAAAAGCTTTTCAAACATTGAAAAAAGAATATCTTTTCTGGACCGATTCAAAATCCACTTCAATAGAAGATCACAATACTTCGGTTAAAGGTTTACAGCGATTTTATTTTCACAGTTCAAAAGAAGAATTACTGAAATTGTACGTAAGTTGCTATGAAAGAGGATTGCTTCAAAAACATCCTGATTCCATAGGTTTGTATGAAAAACTAAAAATTGCCGGCGATTTTGCTGCTGAGGCTGCCACAGGAATGGATTTTACCCCAAGGTTTGAAAATCGTTGTACCGATTTTGTTGCGGTTGAATTGAATGCAAACCTGTATAAATACGAAATTCTTTTTATTTATTTTGCCAAGGAATTGGGACTAAAAAATGAACCAAACTGGAAAATAAAAGCTGAGAACCGGAAGACGTTAATGACTAAATACTGTTGGAATGATACCCGGGGAATGTTTATGGATTATGATTTTAAAAATAAGCGGTTTTCGTCGGTTGCAAGTATAACTTGTATGTCACCGTTGGTAATGGGTCTGGCAACAAAGGATCAAGCTGAGAAAACAATCAAAAATCTACCGTTATTTGAATATGAATATGGGGTAACTGTTTGTGAAAAAACAAAGAAAGATATTTTGTACCAGTGGGATTATCCGGCAGGTTGGCCCCCTGTTTATCAACTTACCGCTCAGGCATTGATTAATTATGGCTTTAGAAAAGAAGCAAAGCGGGTTTGTGAAAAATATCTGGATGTGGTTGCCAAAAATTTTCTGAATCCATTTCCGAAATCGTTTAGTAAAAAGGCGGTTTATATTGTCCGTGAACCCGGCTTCATTTACGAAAAATATAATGTTGTATCCGGAGGAATAAATGATATAGAATATCCGGCAAATCAGTTTATTGGTTGGAGTGCCGGAGTGTATGTGTGGTGTCTGGATTATTACAGAAAACAAATAAAACACAATGAAAAAACTAATTGAATTATTTTTAATACTGATTGTTGTTATGCTTTGCTCATCGGGGAAAAAGCCTGTCCCCGGAGTAATTTATTTCCCGGATTGGCAGTTTAAAACCGGCGATGATCGGGATTGGTCAAACCCCGACTTTAATGATTCTGATTGGAAAAAACTGGAAGCCGGCATAATGTGGGAACAACAGGGTTTTGCCGGGTACGATGGGTATGCCTGGTATCGTAAAAAATTCGATTTACCAAGAGAAATGCTTACTCAGGCATTCTTTAAGGATACCGTTGAAATTAATTTGGGCAAAGTAGATGATTGTGACGAAACGTATTTAAATGGGATACTTCTTGGGAAGAATGGAGTTCTCGCGATACCAAGCGATAAAACGAAGTTTGAAGTTGACCTGAAAAGTGATAATTATTCCAAAGATCGCGTTTACAGAATTTCTGCAAAAGATAAACGATTGTTTTGGGGGAAGATAAATACCATTGCTGTTCGTGTTTTCGATCATGGTGGAGATGGCGGATTTTCAGTTGCTAAAATGTATTTGACCGTTAGGGATATTAAAGATTATATTGTAATAAATGATATCCAATCAGGTCTGAAACTGAATAAAGGGAAATACTCGAAAACTCTTTTTATTAAAAATACAGCTTCATTTGCAACAATTTCAGGAAAAGTGTTGGTGAGTGTCGACGATGTTTCAACAGGTAAAATACTTTTGAAAAAGGATTGGAATGTAATAATGAAACCAAACTCAATTGATTCATTATCGTTTACGTTTGATGATCAAAAAGAGGTCTCCCTGGAAGGAGAATACACATTTATTGAATCGAAAGGAGAACACTTACTCACACAATCACAAACATACCCTTTTATTTTAACTCCAAAATCTCCGGAAACTCCACTCATTCATGGTGCAAAAATCATGGGCGTTCGTCCCGGTTCACCTTTTTTATTCAGAATTCCGGCTACAGGGATTCGCCCTATGACTTTTAGTGTTGAGAATTTACCGGAAGGTTTATCTCTTAATAATTCAACCGGAATTATAACCGGGAATATTTCTAAAGCAGGAGAATATAAAGTGGTTTTAGGTGCAACTAATTCAACAGGTAACGTAACCCGTGATTTTAAAATTGTGGTTGGTGACAAACTTGCATTAACGCCCCCAATGGGTTGGAATAGTTGGAATGTCTGGGGACTTGCCGTAGATAATGACAAAGTAAAGGCAGCTGCAGATGTCTTTATTTCGAGCGGATTGGCGGATCATGGATATACCTATATCAACATTGATGATGGTTGGGAAGCACAGGCTCGTGCTGCCAATGGTGAAATTGTTACCAACGAAAAATTCCCCGATATAAAAGCTACATCCGATTATGTTCATACCAAGGGTTTACGTTTTGGAATTTATAGTTCACCGGGACCAAAAACCTGTGGTGGTTATCTGGGAAGTTACCGATATGAATTACAAGATGCTCAGACTTATTCAAATTGGGGAATCGATTATTTGAAATACGACTGGTGTTCATATTCTGAAGTTTGTAAGAATGTTCAAAGTTTACAAGACCAACAAAAACCTTATGTTTTGATTAACGAATGTCTAAAAAAACAACCTCGTGATATTGTTCTCAGTATGTGTCAATATGGAATGGCAGATGTTTGGAAATGGGGCGGGAGCATTGGTGGTCAGCTTTGGCGAACCACCGGCGATATTGTTGATACCTGGGAAAGCTTAAAAGGAATAGGATTTTATCAATCTGTTCCGGCACCTTATGCAAAACCCGGTAACTGGAACGATCCGGATATGTTGGTAGTGGGGAATGTTGGTTGGGGTCCCAACTTGCATGCCACTCGTTTGACCGTGAGCGAACAATACACGCATATTAGTTTGTGGGCTATGCTTTCAGCACCTTTACTGATGGGGTGTGATCTTACCAAACTAGACGCGTTTACAATCAACTTATTAACCAACGACGAGGTGATTGATATTGACCAGGATGCATTGGGAAAATCAGCCGTGCCGGTAATCAAAAATCCGCTTTACGAAGTTTGGGTTAAAGAATTGGAAGATGGCAGCAAAGTTATCGGGTTGTTTAATCTGGAAAATATTGAACGTAAGATTTCTATCGATTGGGAAAAAGTAGGTATTTCAGGAAAACAACTTGTTCGCGATGTGTGGCAGCAAAAGAACATCGGTTCCTTTGATAAATCTTTTGAATCAACAGTATTGCCACATGGAGTTATTCTCATAAATGTTTCGGGAGAATCGAATTAAAACTTATCTGCTATACTTTATAACACTTCCGAAATAATTACATCCGAATGAAAAAATCACTTTTCTTGTTTTTAAGTTGTTGGACGGTTATTCAATTTTGTATTGCTCAGAATCAGGGATATAAACTTGATAATCCCGACTATTCCTATGGTAAGTTTATAAAGGTTCAGAGTATCTGCATGAATCGTAATTTTCCGGTATTGGTATTTATGCCGACCGGTTACGATACTAAAAATCAACCTTTCCCTGTGGTTTATATGCTTCATGGTTCAACTGACTTACCATTAACGGAAGAAGGTTTGCGTAAAATGTACAACCCAAAAACCGGTATGCAGGAAATGGCGGATATGTTCCAGGTAATTATAGTTGCACCACTTGTTGGAAATACTTACTACATGGATTCACCGGTACTTAAAGAAAGTAAGTTTGCAACATTTATCAGTCTGGAACTTACTCAGTTTGTGGATAAAAACTTCAAAACCGAACCACATCGCTCAGGACGAATTCTATGTGGTTTTAGTATGGGCGGATATGGTGCAGTTAGTTTGCTTTGCCGCTTTCCTGATATTTTTTCGACAGCCATTGAACGGGCAGGAGTGTTAAATCTGGCAACCAATATTACTGACCTGTCCTGGGACAATGTGGGAGGTAATCTTACACAACTTTTAGGAGATTATTTTACAAATGGTGCTAATTATCATTTGAATAGTTGTTTTAATCTGGTCAATCATATCCGCGACCGGAAAGACATTGCTTTTGTGATTGAAGTTGGGAAAGACGATTTCTTATACAAAACAAATTATGGTTTTCATCAGCGGTTGAATGAATTGAAAATCCCACATATTTATTCCGAAACAGAAGGTGGTCACATATGGAATGCTAATTCTCTAAGGAGTTTATTGTCAAACTTACAATTTTTTAATCAAACCCAAATAAGATAAACCAATTAATTGATTCCCAATTAAATTTGCTTTATTTGAATCAATTAGTTTGAATCATTGTTAGACATAATAATTTCAATTCAAGTAACATCATATTTTATTATAATTTAAAGGGTCAAAAATATTTATTTTTGGCCTTTCCTTTTATTTTAGAATACTAAGTAATTGGAACAATATAATGTCTTGTTTTATTCCTTCTTAAAATATGACCTCTCCCCCAGCCCTCTCCCAAGGAGAGAACGATAGAGCCTGGGATTGAAGAAGTTTTAATTAAAATAATAGGACACTATACATTTCCTACTACTTAGTTTGAAGCATCTAATTCTATTTTAATATTTTTTAATTAGCAAAAATACTCCTTGTCGAAAAAGTATCATCATTGGTCAAAAAAGTATGATTCTGGGAATCATAAAAGGTTGCATCTTTGTAAATTCTTATTATTAAACTCTTTCATAAAATAGTTCAGTTAAATTATTTAGCTTATGAGAGTGTTTTCAGATAAAAGAATGTAATAAGATTATCAAAAAGTAACCTTAAAAATTGATATGATGAAAACAAAACGATTACATTTTCTAGCAATAGCATTGTCTATTGCGTGGTTTACAACTTCAGCTTTTGCTGATATTACCAAGACCGTTGGAATAATAGGTGCTGACTTTTCAACTCTGAAGGCTGCATTTGATGCTATTAATGCCAATACCGGTGGTGTGTATACCGGATTGATAACTTTACAAGTTATTGACAATACCACAGAGACTGCCGCTGCAACCTTGAATGGAGGTCAAAATATTAGCACTACAGGTGCAATTACTGCAACAAACAAGGGCAATGGATACACAAATCCTTTATTGGTTTTTGGTGGTGGTGGCACAGGTGCTTCTGCCTCTTTTACATTGACAGCAACTTCACTTGCAACTGTAAATGTTGTGAATGGTGGTATATATAACAGTGTTCCTAATGTAACTGTTTCAGGAACCGGAGGGAGCGGTGCAATTGCCGTTGCTAAAATGGCAACTCCTGTAACTATTACCGGCGTATCAAAAACCGCTGCAGGTTCAGGTTTTCAAACCCCTCCAACACTTACTTTTATTGATAATGCCGGTGGTACAGGATCCGGTGCAACTGCAACCGTTACTCTTACAGCCACAACAGTTGCTTCGTATGTAGTAACTGCCGGTGGTTCCGGCTATACTTCCGCACCAACTGTAACTTTAACAGGTGGTGGTTTTTCCACAGCTGCTACGGCTACTGCTGTTTTAACTGGCGATGTAGTGACAAGCATTACTGTAACGACTGGTGGAGCAGGATATACTACACCTCCGACTGTAACCATTTCAGGAGGAGCCGGTACCGGTGCAACAGCTAATGCTTTGTTAACGGGCACTTCATTAAATGCAATTACGTTGACTTCGGGTGGTAGTGGTTATACTTCTCCGGCAATTGTTATTACTCCAACGAATGGTGGTACCGGTGCCGTTTTAACACCCACTTTTGCCACTAACTCCGTTGCTTCTGTGCAAGTAACAAATGGTGGTACAGGCTATACAGTAATGCCGACAGCTTCATTTACTACAAGTACAAGTCTGCTCGGTAATGCCACAGCAATAGCAACTACTACTGTGACTCCAACTTCTATGAACACGATAACCATTACAAACAGAGGAACTGGTTATACGAATCCAACCGTAACCGTTAGCGACCCAACAGGTAGCGGCGCTGTATTCCCGGCTTTAGCTGCAACAACGAATGCTTATACCGCTGTAAATATATATCCAACGGTAACAAACAAAACAATTGGAAGTTCTGCAGGAGTATTTAATGTAATCTTATACGGAACTTCCAATGTGTTTATTGACGGACGATTACGTGATAGTTCGGGCAATTTAGTTAATGGAGATACTCGTGACCTGACTATTTCAAATACCAGTGGAAGTGCTTATTCAGGAGTTCTTCAGTTTACAAACAACGCATCAAACAATACGGTGTCTTATTGTAAACTTCTCGGTTCATCCGTGGGTTCATCCCCAGCTGCTGGCATGATTTTATTTAATTCAGGATCTGTGGCAACCGGAAATTCAAATAATACTATCAGTTACAATCTTATTTCCAATGCTACGGGTGTTATGGCTACACGTCCTTCGTATGCCATTTTAGCAAACGGAACTCCGGGCTTTCCGAATACAGGCAATCAGATTCTGGGGAATGAATTTAAGGATTTGTTAAATCCTACTTCAGGTACTGCTTATATTAATATAACAGGTTCGGGAACGTATCTTATGCAAAACACAGGTTGGACAATTTCCGACAATAGTTTTTACGAAATGACTCCTTTAACAGGTTTTACTGCCGGTGTATCATTTATAAAAATTGGTTCTGAGTATCTAACTTCTCAGAGTACTACGGCGGGTACTAATTATACAATAACTGGTAATTTTCTAGGTGGTTCGGCCATCCACTGTGGAGGAACTTCACCCTGGACCAAAACGCCTCAATACGGTTATGCTGCACAATCGTGGGTAATTTATGGCAATTTTAATCCGGGTGGTTCTAATTTGATTGAAAACAATGTGATATCCAATATTTCTCTCACTAATTATTACAGTAGTAATGGTGCAAATACACCTTTCAGTGGTATTGGGGTGACTAGTGGAAATGTTACAGTTCATTCAAATGTAATTGGCGCTGCTTCAGGTACAGGTTCTATTGTTTATCAATTTGCACATGTGGGTACGAATGGTGATGGAGGAACTTTTAATGCTATAAATATTGGTCCATATTGTACTGGTACGGTCGATGTGAATAACAATATTATCAGTTCCATAATTTGTAAAACCGATATGCATAATGCAGGTATCAATTTTAATGGTATTGCTAAAGTAACAAATCCGGGTTTAACTACCATTCGAAATAACTATATTGGGAATGAAAGTGTGCCTAATAGTATTGATATTCAGTCCGCTGATTCAACTGCTGCTATAAGTCATTACAATATTATAACAGGGATTTCTTATTCAGGAACAGACGTAAATGGATATGTTGACTCTAACGTCATATCTAATATAAACAATCGTTCCATAAACCCGGTAACTGATAAAGGACCAAATAATTATTCAGGCATAGGTTATATGACCGGTATTGCGGCTTCTGGTGGCAAAATAACCAATAATATCATTCATGATTTGACTACAGGTGCTGCCATTGCCAATAGCAGTAACTATCCTTCAGTTTCAGGAATAAATCATAGTAATGTTACACCATTAATTGCTACGGGAAATACCATTTACAATATTTCCAATACTTTTCCCGGTTTCACGGGGTATGTTGAAGGGATAAGTATTTATAATACGGCGAATGGCAATACCAGTGTCAATACGGTCAGCAATAATATGATTTATGGATTGACTACGACTAACACTTCAACAGGTGCTAAAATCTATGGTATAAGCTATGGTGGAAAAGCTCCGAATATTATCAATACGAATATCATTAATTTGAGCACATCGTATAATGCGGCAGTAAACGGAATCTGGGAAGTTGGTACAATGGCGAATGCGGCCAATTACCTGACCATGTGTTATAATACCGTTTATGTGAACGGTACAGCCACAACCGGAACTGCAGGCTCATATTGTTCCAGTTTAAACACAACAAATACTACCCGCACCATTAAAAATAATCTATTTGTAAATACCAGTGTGAACACAGGTGCTGCAACCGGAAC
>Ga0302215_10001596_pt1 | contig 16005 bp, 10 predicted proteins | sample II_Fen_N3_1_FD_194580 | JGI IMG/M metagenome (GOLD analysis project Ga0302215, IMG submission 194580) | Peat permafrost microbial communities from Stordalen Mire near Abisko, Sweden - II_Fen_N3_1 | ecosystem: Environmental > Terrestrial > Soil > Wetlands > Permafrost | place: Sweden: Abisko...
AAAATGCGCAAAAGGTTTTATCAGACAATAAAAAGAAACGGGCATTGGAATTTTATAACGGACCTGATGATTGGAAAAAAGTATGTGAGTTGAAGAATGTTGACCTCGTATATAGCTGCACTCCATGGGGACTTCATACTCCGATTGCAGTATATGCTATGGAACACGGGAAGCATGTGGCTACCGAAGTGCCGGCAGCAACAACAGTTGAAGAATGCTGGCAATTAGTAAACACATCTGAAAAAACACGTAAACATTGCATGATGTTGGAGAACTGCACCTATGATTTCTTCGAAATGGCAACACTGAATATGGCTCAGAAAGGTTTGTTCGGTGAAATTGTACATGTTGAAGGAGCGTACATTCATGACCTGCGTTATTTAAACTTTGAAACGCCAGAAAAGGGAGGCTATCAGAATATGTGGCGATTAAAACTCAGTGAAAAACACACTGGAAATCCATATCCCACGCATGGTTTAGGTCCGGTTTGTCAGGTGCTAAATATCCATAGGGGTGATAAAATGAATACTCTGGTATCCATGTCGTCCAATCAATTTGGTATGACGGAATATGCTAAACAAAAATATGGGGAAAATGCGGATTCAGCTAAAATAAACTATGATTTAGGCGATATGAATACTACCCTGATTCGCACAGAAAAAGGGAAAACCATAATGATTCAACATGACGTAACCAACCCCCGCCCTTACAACCGTATTCACATGATAAGCGGTACTAAAGGATTTGCACAAAAATATCCGGTACAAGGATTTGCGTTTGACCCAAAAGCTCATACTTTTTTACCACAGGCAGAAATGGATAGCTTATTGAATCTGTATACCCATCCCATAGTCCGTCAAATTGGTGAAAAAGCCAAAGAGGTTGGTGGACATGGGGGCATGGATTTTATCATGGATTCACGACTTATTTATTGTCTGAGAAACGGTCTACCATTGGATGAAGATGTGTATGATGCAGCCGAGTGGTCTTGTTTGACTGAATTAACTGAACTCTCTGTCCGCAATGGATCTGTTCCTGTTGAAATTCCTGATTTTACACGAGGGGATTGGAATAAGTTACCTGGACTACAATTTGCAAAATAGATTTATGACTGGATTAACAAATTAATTCTAGACATCTGAATCTCAATTTATTAAATTTAAATACTAAATGTTCTGTCTCTTTATTCTGAAAAGTGGATTGATAAGTCGTTGGAAGAATATAATCTCGTATTTTAATCTTTTTAAAACAGACCTCTAACCCTCCCCTGTAACAAGGAGATGATAAAAGAACTGAGGGTTGGTTGTTTTTTATTAAAAAAAATATTAGTCCACTTTTTAGTTCCAATTACTTCGATAATTCTTTATACAAATTGTAAGGTGACTTTTAAACTTATTTATATGAATAATATTCTAAACAATTTAAACATATTTCATGTCAAAGACACAACGCTTCTATCAAAAGAAAGAGTCGTTTCTGTAGATGCTTTGAGAGGCTTCGATATGTTTTGGATTATGGGGGGAGAAGGAATTCTTATGGGACTCGATAAAGTGTTTCATAATAAAATTTCTGGTTTTATTAATGAACAATTAAACCATGTAGAATGGCTTGGTTTCCATTTTTACGACATCATCATGCCCCTGTTCCTGTTTCTGGTAGGTATTTCTATGGTATATTCATATCGCAAACGGCTGAGTACTGAGAAATCAGATATTCCTTTGTGGAAACATACTATAAAGCGGATTGCTATTCTTTGGTTGTTAGGCATGGTTATTCAGGGGAATTTACTCTCTTATGATATAAACAAGTTTATGTTTTATTCGAATACGCTTCAGGCTATTGCCTGTGGCTATCTGATAGCTACAATTATAATTCTTTATCTACCGGTATTACATCAAATAACAGCTACTGTTGGATTGCTGCTGTTGTATTGGGCTATTATGGCTTTGATACCAATTGGCGGAAGTACTGCCGGAGCTTATACACCCGGGAATAATGTAGCTCAGTTTGTTGATGCATTTATTTTAGGACGCTTTGATGATGGTCAGGATTATACCTGGATTGTTTCGAGCCTTAACTTTGGAGCTACCACTATGTTAGGCGTTTTCTGTGGTTATATACTGCAATCAGGGCTACCCAAACTGAAAAAGTTTAAAAGTTTTATATTATTTGGAGCAGTACTTATCTTACTTGCACTGGTGTTGAATATCTGGCATCCTATTATCAAAAAATTATGGACAAGTTCGTTTGTTCTTTTTTCTGGTGGACTTTGCGTCTTACTTCTGGCTGTTTTCTATTTGATTATTGATATGTGGAATGTACGTAAAGGAACCAAATGGATGATAATCATCGGTTCAAATGCAATATTTGCATATGTAGTGTCACACGTTCTTGGAGGACAATTAAGGTCTATGGCTGATGTCTTGATAGCCGGACTTAAGCCATATATTGGGGAATGGTACGAATCAATAAGTTATGCCGGAGGTGTCTTGATTCTTTTTGCGGCACTCCGCTATATGTATAAGAACAAGATTTATATTAAGATATAAACTGCTAAAATACATTCTTCGGATTTATCGGCATTGTGAGTTGTAAAAGGTTCGGTGCTGGTCAATATACCTGATTTTTCATCAATATATTTCTTTAAAATAAATACAAAAACATATGAATGAATTGTTTGCAATTACCCGTAATTTCCAATTTGCCGGAGATGTAACTGATATTATATCTTTTGGCGAAGGAATGATAAACTCTACTTACCGTGTGACTTTAAGAGATTCGAAAACACAGTATATATTACAAAAAATCAATCATCACATTTTTCAGAATATTGAAATGTTACAAAGTAACATACAACGTATCACCGATCATATCCGCCATAAATTGGTCGAAGCTGGAGAAGTTGATGTAGAACGTAAAACTATCACCCTGATTCCTGCTGTCGATAATAAATTATATTATTTCGATGGAAAAAACTATTGGAGAATGATGCTTCTGATTTCAGAATCTAAAACCTTTGAAGCTGTTACTCCAGAGTATGCTTATCAGGCAGGAAAAGCTTTTGGAAAATTTCAATCCATGTTGACAGATCTGCCCGGAGAGGCCTTATGTGAAACAATTCCAAACTTTCACAATATGGAATTTCGATTAATGCAATTTCGTGAAGCAGTATCCGCAAATAGTGCCGGACGTTTAAGTGAAGTAACGGATTTAGTATCCGAAATTGAAAAACGTGCTTACGAAATGTGCCAATGTAACCGGCTTTACAGAGAGGGAAAATTAGCAAAACGCATCAACCACTGTGATACAAAAGTGAATAATATACTTTTCGATGCTGATGGGAAAGTGTTGTGTGTTATCGACCTGGATACGGCAATGCCCGGGTTTGTTATGTCTGATTTCGGGGATTTTATGCGTACTGCTGCTAATACAGGTAAAGAGGATGATATTGACTTAAACAATGTTTCTTTCAATATGGAAATTTTTAAGTCGTATACCACCGGTTATTTAGAATCGGCTAAAGCTTTTCTTACTCCAATAGAAATTGAATTGCTCCCTTTTGGTGCAAGATTATTAACCTACATGCAATTAACCCGCTTTCTTGCCGATTATCTGAATGGTGATACTTACTATAAAATAAATAATCCATTGCATAATTTGCAACGTTCAAAAGCTCAATTCAAATTGTTGGTAAGTATTGAAGAAAATTATCCTGAAATGGAAGCATTCATAGCTACAACAATTTGATTTTCATATTCATAAATAATATAAATAGAATATAAATGACAAACAATCAAGCTTCATCCAAAGGAAATACCCTATTAATACCATTACTTATAGTTGGTGTTTTATTTTTCGTAATTGGTTTTGGTATTGGAATAAGTGGCTTCTTAACCCCTTTCCTGAAAGATGCATTGCATCTTACAGTTACTCAATCCTATTTGGTTACCGCAGCTATTTTCTCTGCATTTGTAATCTTTGGCACTCCGGCAGGTTGGGTAATTAAAAAAGTGGGGTACAAAAAGAGTATCATTCTCTCACTGTTGATTATGGCTGTTGGTATGGTTTTGTTTGTACCATCGGCTAATATGGCCAGCTTCCCTGTCTTTCTTCTTGCTCTTTTTGTAGGTGGAATAGGAAATACATTGTTGCAGGCATCGGTAAATCCGTATGTAACCATTATCGGGCCTCACGAGAGTGCTGCAATGCGTATGTGTTTGATGGGAATTATGAATAAACTGGCATGGTGGATGGGACCTGTTTTCCTTGGTTTATTCCTGGATTTAAAGAATGTACAATTGATGGAGATCTCATTTCCATTTTATATAGTGACCGGTATCCTGGTTGTATTGAGTGTATTCATCTATTTTGCTCCGCTTCCTGAAGTGAAAGCAGCAGGTGAAGATGAAAATGATGAAAGTGCTGCCGGAAATTATGCAAGTAATAAAACAAGTGTTTTCCAAATGCCACATTTGCTTTTAGGTGTTTTGGCTTTATTCTTTTATGTTGGTGTAGAAACATTGCCAATGGCTTCCATTATTGGCTTTGCAAAGGCAATATTTGGTGAAAATGTTTCCAATCCGGAAGGATATGCTAAGTATGTTCCTATCGGCATGTTTGTCGGGTATGTTTTTGGTGTATTAATGATTCCAAAAATTATTTCCCAAACCAACGCACTAAAGCTATTTACCGGTATTGGTCTGGTAGCATCCCTCTGTGTTATCTTTTTACCCGGTGAGTATGGAATCTACGGGTTGGTTGCAATAGGGTTTGCAAATTCAATTATGTGGGGAGCTATCTGGCCTCTTGCTATTGCCGATTTGGGCAAATTTACTAAAACCGGTGCTTCGCTTTTGGTAATGGGCATTGTGGGTGGTGCAGTTATTCCATTATTGTTTGGGTTCTTAATTGACCTGTTCAAAACAACGGAAGTGTCAACAATTGCTGATTACCAGCATGCCTACTGGATTTTTATTCCTGCCTATCTGTTTATTCTATATTTTGGGACCTCTGGTTATAAACTTCGTAAAAAGGACTAAAGTTCTCCGATTATATAACAAACTAACTTTAAAATTCATGAGTTGCATTAGAAAAACTCAGATGGAATCTACTTAAATGGTTCTACCGGATATGTTGTGGAAAAACATCTGATTTCCAGGAAAAGTAAAGGATGATCATTCATGTAGCTTCATTTAAGGTGTTTATTGAATATTTTTTTGTCTTTGTTTTTTGATTATCCAATCCAAAGTTCCATCATTACTCCCGTATTTAATTTAAAGGGGGTTCATAGGGGGTTCATAGGGGGTTGACTGGGGGTTGGCTGGGGGTTGGCTGGGGGTTCATAGAGGTTTACCCCTCGAAACCCTCTCGAAACCCTCTCGAAACCCCCTCGAAAGGATGAACAAATGATAGAGAGAAAACAGATTGAATTGTTGTTGGGGAATTATGAATTATTAATCCGTGTTTTGAACCATTCTAATGCATGATAGAGAATATGTCTTCCACAACATATCCGGTTGTGCCAATTTAATCAGTGATACTGTCATTGTTTTAGTCCGTTTTTGTTTCGGCAACGAAATTAGGGACTTACACGAAATAATACAACTGCAAGGTAAATAATAAGTTATACAAGAATAAATAAAATCAATACAAATGCAATACGATTTAAGTTCGAAAATAACATTGGAACGCACTCCTGAGCGTTATTACAGGTCGAATGACATGATTGAAAGTCTACGTCAGACACGATATGAAAAACTACCCACTGATATATATACCGATACAAACGAAGGCGTGTTTGCTGTCGCTCAAAAAGTGGCTACGCTCATCCGGGAGAAAGAAAAACAGGGTGAGCGATGCGTTCTTGGTTTATCAGGAGGATTCTCTCCACTGGGTGTTTACGATGAGTTGGTGAGAATGCATAATCAAGAACACTTAAGCTTTGACAATGTAGTTGTTTTTAATGTTTCCGAGTTCTTTCCTGTTAATCTCGACGGACAGCATTCCAACAGCAAACTTATAAAAACCTCTTTGCTTGATAAGGTTCATTTTAACAACGAAAATTTCTATACTCCGGATGTAACTGTTAATCGCTCTAATGTGTACGATTTTTGTCGTCATTACGAGGAATTGATAGAACAAAACAACGGATTGGATTTAGTGCTGGTCAGTGTCGGTTTGGTTGGAAATATAGCCTATAATGAACCGGGTTCACAGATAAGTACTTTAACTCGTTTGATGCTTCTTGACAATGAATCTCAGCAGGACCTGAAACGTTATTACAGTTCAGCTTCCGAAGTGCCTGCAAGTGCCATTACAATGGGACTTTCGACCTTGCTCGATGCAAAGCAGGTAATTCTGTTGGCGTGGGGAGAAAATAAGTCAGCCATTCTGAAAGAAGTTATTGAAGGTAAAATAGATGACAGCGTACCGGCTTCCTTCCTGCAACTGCATAAGAATGCTTCCGCTGCCATTGATTTAAATGCTGCTCAACAATTGACGCGTATAAGTCATCCCTGGTTGGTTGGTTCGTGTGAGTGGACAGACATGCTTATCCGGCGTGCGATTGTATGGCTTTGCAGGCAAACCGATAAGCCGATTCTTAAACTAACGAATAAAGACTACAACCAACACGGATTGGATGAGTTACTGGCATTATTTGGCTCGGCTTATAATGTGAATATCAAAATATTTAATGATTTACAGCATACCATTACCGGATGGCCCGGAGGTAAACCCAATGCTGATGACACAAACAGGCCTGAACGAGCTACTCCATACCCTAAACGTGTATTGGTGTTCAGCCCTCATCCGGATGATGATGTTATTTCAATGGGAGGAACCATCCAACGCCTGGTAGAACAAAACCATGACGTGCATATCGCCTATCAGACTTCCGGGAACATAGCTGTTGGTGATGAGGAAGTGATCAGGTATATCTCATTGATGCAAAATGTAGTTGATCGTTTTGATAAGAAAAATGAGGTTGTCAGGGCTAAATATGCAGAAATTCTTAATTTTTTGTGTAAAGAGAAACAGGTAGGTGAGTCGGATAGCTCTGATGTCCTTTATATTAAAGCACAAATCCGCAGGGAAGAAGCCCGTACTGCCTGTCGTTTTATGGGAGTTAAGCCTGAAAACATTCATTTCCTCGATCTGCCGTTTTACGAAACTGGTAAAGTCCAAAAAGGGAAACTTTCGGATAAAGATATTCTTAAAATAATTCCTTTGTTGGAAGAAATTCAGCCTGATCAGATATTTGTAGCCGGTGATCTGGCTGATCCCCATGGAACGCATAAAGTATGTTTAAATGCTGCTTTAGGTGCTATACATGAATTGAAAGCCACAGCATGGATGAACGGTTGCCGTATATGGATGTATCGGGGTGCCTGGGCAGAATGGGAAATTGATCACATTGAAATGGCTGTTCCTATTAGTCCTGAGCAACTGATCAGAAAGCGGCATTCCATCCTGAAGCATCAGTCGCAAGCCGAGAGTGCACCGTTCCTGGGAAATGATGACCGGTTATTCTGGCAACGGGCGGAAGAACGCAACAAGTCAACGGCTAATTTATACAACAAATTAGGACTTGCTTCTTATGAAGCTATTGAGGCTTTTGTAGAGTACAAAATAGGCCTTCACAATCAAATTTAACTTAATCGTAAATAATACTTACCCATAGTATAAATAAAGGATGAAAAACAATATGAAACAACCTGGATATTATATTCTTACATTGATTATCTCTTTGCTCACAATTCAACTTGTCGGACAAAATGTTACTCGGTTAGATCTTCAAAAAGGAGAAAAAGTATGGGCAGGTGTAATAAATGATGGTCATCTAATGCCATTTTCTGCAGATTTCAGCATGGATTTGTTTGGAAATAATAAAACAAACCAAATCCAGCCACTTCTATTAACCAGTAAGGGTCAATTTGTCTGGAGTGAAGAGCCATTCAAATTTGAAGTCACAGCCGGTAATATTACTATTACCGACCGGTTTAATAAAGTTGAAACTGGTCGTTCCGGAAATACATTAGCTGAAGTTCAACGTTATGTTTCAAATAAATACTTTAAAGCAAGTGGTTTGATTCCTGATAGTCTGATGTTTACTGCTCCGCAGTACAACACATGGATTGAGTTGAATTATCATCACAATCAGGCTGATATTCTTCGGTATGCAAAAGCAATTATTGATAACGGAATGCCTCCCGGCGTGTTTATGATTGATGACACATGGCAAGAAGACTACGGATTATGGGATTTCCATCCGGGTCGTTTCCCAAATCCAAAGGAAATGATTCGCCAATTGCATGAGATGGGATTTAAAGTCATGCTATGGGTTTGTCCATTTGTAAGCGCTGATCAAAAGCTGATTTATTCAAATTTGAAAGATAAAAATGCATTCCTGAAAGAGAAGAGCAATGCAACTACTACCTGGGATTCAACACAAACGCCAATTATGATATCCTGGTGGAATGGTGTATCTGCCGAGTTAGACTATTCTAGTCCGGAGGCAGTAAGTTGGTTTAATGCTCAGTTAGATAGGCTGGTCAAAGATTATAATGTAGATGGATTTAAGTTTGATGCTGCAGATTTTAATTTTTATCCTGAAAACTCATTAAGTCAGGGAAATATCTCTCCGAATAAACAATCTGAAATCTATGCTAAGTTTGGTTTACGTTTCCCATTCAACGAATACCGTGCTTGTTGGAAGATGGGAGGACAGCCACTGGTTCAACGATTGCAGGATAAAGCGCATACCTGGGCCGATTTGCAGGTGTTGATACCACAAATCATTGTTCAGGGACTTTCAGGGTATCCGTTTTGTTGCCCTGATATGATTGGAGGTGGAATGTTAGGAACCTTTGAAGAAAATGGCAATTTAAATCAGGATTTAATTGTCAGGTCTGCTCAATGTCAGGCTTTAATGCCAATGATGCAATTCTCTGTAGCTCCCTGGAGAGTGTTAGACAGTGTTCATCTACGGTCAGTGAAAAATGTAGTTAAGCTTAGAACTAAATTTGCTCCGCTTATCCTGAAACTGGCAACTGAATCATCCCATACGGGGGATCCAATTGTACGAAATATGGAATTTGTTTTTCCGGGACAGGGCTTTGAATCTATTATTAATCAATTTATGCTTGGTGATAAAATACTGGTTGCTCCAATGCTCGAAAATTCATTGTATAGAAATGTAACTCTTCCAAAAGGGAAATGGTTGGCTGATGATGGGAAATCTTACAGGGGTGGAAAGACTTATAAAATAGATGTACCATTAGACAGACTTCCTTATTTTATAAAACAGGCGAAATAATAGGTGATGAATTCGTTGAATCAGCTGTATTCAATGATTCGCTATTATGCTATGACTGGTGCTTTCGTCTTTATAAAGCCTTATTTATAGAAGTTTCATCGTATTCAACTCAGATTCGGTTTATTCATGATGCATATACTTTTTGAATTACATTAAACTATTATATGATGGAAAAAAAGATTTTGGCTGATGCACTCGTTTGTAGTGTGAAACCAACATTATTTATTTTGGCTGCAGGAATGGGAAGCCGGTATGGAGGATTAAAACAATTGGATGGTCTTGGGCCTCATGGCGAAACGATCATGGATTATTCTATTTATGATGCCATAAAAGCAGGATTTGGGAAAATTGTTTTCGTTATACGTGAAAGCTTCGAAGAAGATTTTATAAATATCATTGTAAAAAAGTATAAAAACAAAATTGACACTGAAATAGTTTTTCAGGAGATTAATAACGTTCCCCCGGGTTCTGACTATATTTCAGAACGTGTTAAGCCCTGGGGTACAAATCATGCCGTATTAATGGGCAGAAATGTGATTAATGAGCCATTTGCGGTAATAAATGCCGATGACTTTTATGGCCAGGAGTCTTTTTCTGTGTTATCGGCATTCTTGAGCGATAAAGCCGGAAAGCACAACGAATATTGCATGGTTGGTTACAGGGTGGGCAATACATTGTCCGAAAGTGGTGCTGTAAGTCGTGGGGTTTGTGAAGTTGATGGAAATGGGTTCCTGAAAAATGTGGTAGAACGCACTCATATTGAAGAAAAAGAGGGCGAAATTATCTATCAGACAGAAATGGGAGGGAACGTTGTTATTGACCCAAATACACCAGTATCAATGAATATGTGGGGATTTACACCTGATTATTTTGAGTATTCAATGAGTTTTTTCAAAGAGTTTTTAATTGAAAATGGTCAGAAACTAAAATCGGAATTCTATATCCCTTTAGCTGTAAATAATCTAATTGTCCAGGGCAAAGTGACTTGTAAGGTATTGGATACTTCCTCTAAATGGTTTGGTGTAACATACGCACAGGATCGTCCGCAAACAGTAAATGAGATCAATAAACTAATACAGCAGGGTGTTTACCCTGAAAAATTATTTTCATAAGAATAGCTATGACAAAAATATTAGTAACAGGTGGTACCGGATATATCGGTTCACATACTGTTGTAGAACTTCAGAACTCAGGGTATGAAGTCATCATTGTAGATAATTTATCGAACTCTGATATACAGGTACTGGATAGAATCGCAAAAATTACCGGCATTCGTCCGGTATTTGAGAATATCGATTGTACTGATTATGTGGCAATGGATAACTTGTTTAAAAAATACAGCGCTGATAAAAACAAAGCTATCAAAGCAATCATTCATTTTGCTGCCAGTAAAGCTGTTGGGGAGTCCGTTGCAAAGCCGTTGTTGTATTATCGAAATAATTTAGGTTCCTTGATGAATCTATTGCAGCTTATGCTTACTTACAACGTGAAGAATATCGTATTTTCCTCCTCTTGTACCGTTTACGGACAACCCGACAGATTGCCGGTAACCGAGTCTGCACCTATTAAACAGCCCCTTTCACCATATGGTAATACTAAAAAGATCGGTGAGGAAATAATCAGGGATGCTATTTATGCAAATCCCGATTTTAAAGGAATTATTTTACGTTATTTCAATCCGATTGGTGCTCATCCTTCTTCCGAAATCGGAGAGTTACCGAACGGTATACCCAATAATTTACTCCCTTTTGTGACTCAGACTGCTATTGGGTTACGTAAACAATTGCAGGTATTTGGCGATGATTATAATACTCCAGATGGTTCGTGTATACGTGATTATATCCATGTTGTTGATTTGGCGAAGGCACATGTCCTGGCTGTTAATAGAATTGTAGAATCTAAAAGCAAATCTCCGGTAGAAACATTTAATCTTGGAACCGGACGTGGATTGTCCGTTCTTGAAATTATAAAGACTTTTGAAAAGGTGACGGGTGCTCATGTTCCCTATAAAATAGTTACCAGGCGGGAAGGGGATATCGAACAGGTATGGGCTGATCCGGCATATGCCAACAACGTGTTAGGCTGGAAGGCTGTTGAAACTGTGGAGGATACTTTATCCAGTGCCTGGAGCTGGGAATTGAAGTTAAACCAGAAACGTTGATTTATTATTAAACTAAAGTACAAAGAAAGATGACACTTATAAAGTCAATATCGGGAATACGTGGTACAATTGGAGGGACAAGCGGTGAAGGCCTTAGTCCGCTTGATATTGTGAAATTTACATCAGCATACGCTGCATTTATACGGCAAAGCACTTCAAAAAGAACGATTGTAGTAGGACGTGATGCCCGTATTTCAGGAAAAATGGTTTCAAATATCGTTATAGGAACACTTATGGGTATGGGGTACGATGTGATCAATATCGGATTAGCCACTACCCCTACCACTGAATTGGCCGTAATAATGAGCCATGCTGCCGGGGGAATTATCCTGACAGCCAGTCATAACCCTAAACAGTGGAATGCCCTGAAGCTTTTAAATGAAAAGGGTGAGTTTTTAAATGCTGCCGAAGGGGATTCCATTTTGAAAATTGCTGCTGATGAATCTTTCTCTTTCTCACCGGTGGATCAACTGGGTAAAGAATCTATTGATACCTCTTTTTCAAAAAAACACATTGATTCAGTTCTTGCATTGGAATTGGTAGATGCTGAAGCCATTCGGAATGCCCATTTCAGCGTGGTGATCGATTGTGTAAACTCAGTAGGTGCAATCGTTATTCCGCAATTGCTGGAAGCTTTAGGTGTGTCCCGGGTAAAGGAACTCAATTGTGAACCAAACGGACTGTTTGCTCATAACCCGGAGCCCCTTCCTGAGCATTTGACAGAGATTGCATCGGTGTTGAAGAATGGAAAAGCAGATGTGGGCTTTGTTGTCGATCCGGATGTAGACAGATTAGCCATTGTATGCGAAAATGGAGACATGTTTGGAGAAGAATACACATTGGTCTCTGTTGCCGACTATGTGCTTTCCAATACACCGGGGAGTACTGTTTCCAACCTGAGTTCTACACGAGCATTGCGGGATATAACCCTTGCTCACGGTCAAAAATACATTGCTGCTGCAGTAGGTGAAGTAAATGTAGTGGCTAAAATGAAAGCAACCAATGCTGTTATTGGTGGTGAAGGGAATGGCGGTATTATCTATCCGGCATGTCATTTCGGTCGGGATGCTTTGGTCGGGATCGCCTTGTTTCTAACTCAATTAGCCAAGTCAGGAATGAAAACAAGTGAGCTTCGTGCAACCTACCCGGCTTATTGTATGGCTAAACAAAAAATAGAACTGACACCTGAAATAAATGTAGATGCAATTCTTCATAAAATAGCATCTAAATTCAGGGATTTGGATGTCAATACTCTCGATGGAGTAAAAATTGACTGGCCTGAAAAATGGGTGCATCTGCGAAAATCAAATACAGAACCAATCATCAGGATCTATACTGAAGCTTCAAACTTTAAACTGGCCAATGAACTGGCACAACAAATCAAAGATATTATTCAGGGATTGTCATAAAATACTCTTAAACATACTTGCAAATGAATAAAGCAAAGATGATAGACATTCTTCAAGCATAACAATCGAAAGCCCCGGCCATATAATGGACTAATCAATCCTCTATCACTTCTCCATCATGATGTTACTGATGTTATGCATATGTCATGCATCAGACATGCATATATCATGCATCTTTAAAGGAGCGTAATATATGCATAACAAATACATAAAAATATGAGGCCGTCAGGATAATACCTGCAACATCATGACGACAACGATTGGAACAGATGACCATTGTGAAACATGATAATATTTATTGAAATATTTCAGATTAACGTATTATCCCTCTTTTATTCAGGATTATGACTCCAAACCCCAAATGGGGGATGATGAGTCCTTGTGTCTAAAATTCAGACTTTTCACAGGTATTCCGAAGGACAAATCTTACCATCTCATTACTCCTTAACGAAATGGAGAGGGCAGGGGTGAGGTTTTGGGATTTAAGGGCCAAAGGCAACATCAGACTTACCCAAATGCAAACAAACAAGGCTATCAATTAAAAACTTAATTGATAGCCTTGTTTGTTTGCATTTGGGTTACTTTACTTAAAATTGATATCTAAATAAATCTGCCTGTCGAAAATAACTTAGCTTGATTCATCTGTTCTATATTTCCTGTCCTTTTTTATGATGATTGATACTGCTCCTTTGTACCTACAATAATTACTACTCTTAAATGTACTAATTACTACAAAGAGACTATATAAAAAAAATACAAATAAGATAATTTTACACTGTTTAAAATGTAGATTTAATTAATATTAAAATAAATCAACATTAAACTTAGAAACGAATCACTATGAAAAAATTATTTTTGTCTTTGTTTGTGTTGGTTATATTGGCAGGATGTTCATTGAATGATCCCAATATCACAATTGACCCTTCTTTTACTCCTTCAGGGAAAGTATATTCCCGTTTTGTCATGCAATCTGTTTCGCTGACCGGACAAATCAGCACCTATTTATTCTATATTTATACATTTACCTCAACAACGGAAGTTGTACGTACATCCATTTCAATCCCCAATCAACCGGTTGACAGTAATCCGCAAAATTTAACGTATGAATTAATTAATCCGGATATTACTTTTAAAAACAGCAATGGGGAAATAACTGATAGAGGTAAATTTAAAAGTGAAAAAGCACTATATATAGGGACTGATTGCTATAACCTGAAATAATTATTTATTACAAAAAAATGAATCTGCATTGCCTGAAGCGGTTTGCATTTACAATGTTTATTCATTTACTTTAACAAATACAAGATCATGATAATAAATTATCAGACTGTATTCTGCTGAGCTAAAATATTATTACAAATAAGGTGTAGTTTCCCAAACAAACGATTAAATAAAGTGAAATCGGCTGTATTATTCGAATTTAAACGGAATGTTAATATTTATGATAAAATAAAAGATCAGAAAACAAAAGGAATACAATACCAGAATTATATACCATTAGAAATACGGGAAGGTATGAGCAAATATATATAGCCCGTTTAAAAGGGACGTTCAAAATGGAACAGGATTGCAGGTGTTATATTATACGATGAATTTTTTATACAAGCATTATTAACCGATGCCATGAAGCATACAAAATTATTATGTAGAATTCTAGTATTTCTTTTGTATTAAAAACAAATAAATTAGATCGCTATGAAAAGAATATTATTTATTTTAGTATTAATATTTTCGGCATTATTTGCCTTTGGGCAAAGTAAAGATGTAAAAACTATGCTTTCAGGAATAGAAGGTCAGTGGAAGTTAGATGAAAACGGGAACATTACTTATCAGAGAATAGTAGAAATTGCTGATATGAAAAAAGAAGAAATATATAACAGAGCATTGAGCTACTTTGTCTATAATTATGCAAGTGGAAAATCTGTTATTCAAACTCAGGACAAAGACGCTGGTTTAATTGTTGTAAAAGGAGTTTATTTCAAGGCATACTCAGGGCCGGTTTTATTTTCAACGTTTACCTGCTCAACCTGGCATGTTATAAGAGTTGATGTAAAAGATGGAAAGGCAAGAATAACCCTGAGTCTTACAGAATATGACCAGAAAATTGGCGGTGGAAACACGCCTACTTCTTATAGTACAATTAATATTAGTTCAGTTTATCCGATACTGGACAGAAGTGCCTACAAAAATAGTTATGGGAAAACTTTTTATGCTTCGCATAAAAGAGCATTAGCTACATTAGATATTATTGAGAAGTCGATTAAAGAGGGAAATATTTCAAAGGAAATTGGGGAAAATAATTGGTAAAATAACAAATAGCATATAAAGAACCGTTTATTTACATGAAGCGGTTTTTTTATGTTATTTACGATCTACTAGTTACATGGTACACTTTTAGTACACTTTTGTAAAAACTAAAGCCTCCTAATCAAATGATTAGAAGGCTTAAAGAGTACCCGAAGCGGGAACACAACCCACCAAAAAAGGCAAAAATAAGAAAGATAACTACATTATATTTCAGTTGATTATAATTTTGACTTTCTTATGTTTTCAGATATATTCACTTATTTCGTGTTACTTTGTTACTATTTTGTTACTCATAATTTGTTTTGTACCCTTTTTGTTACTACATTTGCAAACATAAACAAACAAAGGCAAATAACATGATAACACAACCCCGTAAAACCAACCCCCGAAAAGGAACTAAAAAGAACAATGTTATTCTAAGAGAAAAAGCGTTGAGCAATGGGAATAAAAGTTTGTATTTGGATATTTACAGAGATGGAACTCGAAGTTATGAGTTTTTGAAATTGTACGTAAATGCAAAAGCCCGAACCCCTATTGAAAGACAGTCTAACAATGAAGTTTTGGAATTAGCCGAAAAGATAAGAACCCAAAAAGAAAGCGACCTCAACCACTTGACACACGGGCAAATTTCCCCCAATACCAAACGAATAAACTTTTTAGATTATTATCAAACTTATATTGACAAATACACAAAAGCCGATATAAGAATGATAAAAGCCTCTTTTGAGCGTTTCAAAGATTTTTTAAAAGAGTTTTACTCTCAATATAAAACCAATATCAAACCCGACCAGCTTACAAAAGATATGATGATT
>Ga0302215_10001597_pt1 | contig 16005 bp, 14 predicted proteins | sample II_Fen_N3_1_FD_194580 | JGI IMG/M metagenome (GOLD analysis project Ga0302215, IMG submission 194580) | Peat permafrost microbial communities from Stordalen Mire near Abisko, Sweden - II_Fen_N3_1 | ecosystem: Environmental > Terrestrial > Soil > Wetlands > Permafrost | place: Sweden: Abisko...
TTCACATAGTAATAAGGCTTTTGAAGCGTACCTGAAGATTGAAACACCTTATTTGCATACTCTTTGAAATTATCTCCAAGATAATAGTTATGATGCTCGACCTGAGGTAATTTACATTTCAAGCCAAGATAAATGGTGAGCGGACCCATTGTCCATTCCATCTTATCAAGTTTTTCCATCGTAAATTTCAGACGCTTAAATATTCTCCCTCTGAATGAGGCTGCATCACTATTCACAACGACAATATCGCTCTTCCATTGACGGTTATTCTGGTCAACCAGACAATCCAGTTTTCGACCATTAGCCACGAAATCAACAATTTCTGTATTGTAGGTAATCGTCACATTTTCTTTCCGAAGCTCCTCAACAATTCCTTCGACGATCTTATACATGCCGCCTTCAACATTAAAATAACCATCGTGTTCAAATTCAGTGTAGGACAGCAATGTGTAAACGGCTGGCGTATCGAAAGGAGTCCGTCCGAGAAAAAATGCAACGAGCGAAATAATCTCACGCGCATCATCTGATGAGAAATAGCGACAAACCTGTTGCCAGAAGTTTCTGAAAAGGATGGGTAAATGAACCGGATTTACCTTCATCAAAGTGATCAGGTATGCAAACACAGAATTATAGTTCTCCTTAATTACAATATCCACTGTATCATTAAACAATGCTTTCCCATTCTTTAGGTATTTGCGCATTTTTATTTCAAAGTCAGGCTCCACATCTTTAAACTGTTCGGCCAACTTATGAATGTCCTTGTAAAGACGGTAAGTTTTGGGACTACGGCTAAAATTAACAGTATATAATGGATCAAGTGCTATATATTTAAAAGGGAGTTCAATGTTGCAATCTTTGGCAAACTCCTTAAATTCGTAGGACATGCTAAAGAAACTGGGGCCTGTATCAAATGTAAATCCGTCCTTTTTTAATTGATTGAGTCTTCCGCCAGCCTGACTATTCTTTTCAATAATCTCCACTTTATACCCTCTTTTTGCCAGTCTAAGCGCAGTAGCCAGACCACCGATTCCGGCACCAACAACAAGAACACTCTTTTGCATCTTTATTTTTTTATTTTCTCCAATAAATGAGGGTACAAATCGTCTCTAACCCAGGTAAAACCAGGTTCAAATTTCAGTATCTCCTCGTACATCAATTTTGCTTTTATATTATCATTAATTGACTCATACGCCTGAGCAATAGTGACCAATAAACTGAGATAGTTCCAATCACAATGAATTTCACGATCCTTTTTCTCCATCATCGCTTTGGCTTTCAGCCAATATCCGATTGCCTCAGTTTTCGATCCACCCATCAATGACGGCGAATGAAATTTCACATTCCCCAGCTGAATATATCCAAAAGGCTGATTGGGATCGAGGAGGACTGCCTGCTTGGCACATTCAGAGCTTTTAGGCCCGATAAAAGGTGCTGATAATTTGCTTAAGGAGATTTGAAATCCGTATAGTGCAGCTTTGTAACCATTTAATAATGAAAGCTCCCATTTTTTCGCCTCCAAAAATTTCACATTTTCCTCTGCCAGTTTCAAATAAATTACCGCTTGATCTTTATGATCGTTTCCCAGGCACCAACCAATGTATCCATATTGGTAATTAAGAAGTTCGAGGCGTAATTCGTTAGGCTTATCAGGTTGATTGTTTAATTGATCAATGATACTTTTCCAGGCCGACATACGATTGTTAATGTATGCATTGTAAACATCACTTTTGTTACTTCCCTTCAGACTTAAGGCAAATAATCCCCAAAAAACAATCGTTATCCAATACTTCGACCTTTCCATTGATAATGAAAAAAATATTTATTCAAAAAAGAACGGAACATCACCACTCCCATTACCAATTGCTGGGGAATGAAGTAAAGGAAACTATCCAATATCCGCTGATGACTGGCTATTGCAACAAATAACCTGATCAACAAAAGCATAACAATATATACAACAAAAAGGTTGAATGAAAAAGAAATTAGGACAGGAATAAAACCGAATGTTGTTACAAACCAAAATATTACGGCCAAAACAAAAGAATTTCCAAAGAAGGAAATGATGTTCTTCGAAAAACCTCCAACGGCATCGCCAAAACCAGTATACATCCGACACCGGATCGATTTGTTGCCAGTAAGACAGGCAATCGATATTCTTTTCTCTTTAAAATAACGTGCAATTTCGATATCCTCTACTTTGCAGTTCTTCACCTGCTCATGGGGCTTAAAACGGTTATAGATCGCGGTATTAAAAAGCATGAATTGCCCGTTGGCCGCAGCAAGTGACCGAAAAGATGTCAATTGCACCAGCGGTAAAGGGAGCAATGATAACAGGATATAATTCATGATAGGAACTGTTATTTTCTCGCCAGGAGAGATCACGATCTGCTCAGGGAAAATTGAAAGCAGTCCCAGACAATGTTTTTCTGTATAGGCGACAGCAGATTGAATAATATCTCCACCTATCCGCACATCAGCATCCAGGAATAGTAGATACTCACCATTAGCACGTAATGATAAAGAATAACAGCCGAAATTTTTTCCAAGCCAACCAGTGGGTAAACCATCCGATCTGACTAATTTAATCCGTGAATCGGTTTCAGCCAAAGCACTCACTACCTCAATTGTCTTGTCATCCGACTGATCGTCAAAAACAATAATTTCAATATTTTGGTAGTGCTGATTAATAAGATTGGTTAGAAGGACACCGATGTTTTCCGCTTCATTTCTGGCAGGGATTAAAACCGAAATAAGGGGATTGCCTTGTAGTGGACTCTTATTAAGTCTGGGAATAAAAAAAAGGTTCGTTGCAACAACCAATAGCTGTACCGCTGTAAAAATAAAAATAAATGCAGCGAGGTAAAACATCACGATTCGGATTTTAGGGAGTTCTCAACAATGCATTGGTTATAAAATAAGTTGTACGCATCCTGAATCGATTTCACATCAAATTTATTACCTTTATATTCAATAATATAGATGTATAGACCCGGTTTCCGATCCGAAAAATAGTCGATCAGGTTTGCCATGAAAAGAATGTGAATATCACACTCGGCTTTTTTAATAACATGACCTATTCCGGATTCAAATTGAAAAGAGGTTTTATAAATTGACTCAATTTTACCTTGCGGAAAAAGAAGTACCATGTTTCCGCGTTCGCGAAGTAATTCGGCTGTATAATTGATTGATTCGATGGTTTCCCGTGATTTCTTTCGGATTGAATATCCACCAGTCTGATTAAAAAAGGAAAATTTCTTTAATTGTTCCTCCAGCATCATAAAATAGAACTTCCTCTTCAATACCTTAACATTCAAATGCATTGCAAAAAATCCATCCCACCAGCTTACATGGTTTGCCAGCAACAAAACCGGAAGGCCTTGATCATCAAACTCCTTTTTCAGTTCAACCAATCCAAAATGCCGACGGATGATCCAACCAGCATACCACTTGAAAAATGGATAGATAAAGAAATGATGCCTGGCTTTTAAAACCATAGGTACTATTTTATGAAAATCAGAATGGCAGCGAAAAACAGGAACTGGCAAACAAAAATAGCAGATGCCAATGGATTTTCAGTTCTAACTTTTTTCCATTTTACAAGGCTATGAAAAATCAGTGCCAGGACAAACCATACGACATAGTTCTGAAGCGGAACTGAATTTCCATTCCAGTACCACATGTCAAGAAATGGAGCAACCTGTTCTAATACAACATCATAAACAATCATTAAAACTGAAGCTAATATAACTTGCAAAACTACCGGCCACCGGAACCGTTCCATAATTGATGCGCTGCAATACACCAGCATCGCCCAGTTAATTCCAATCATCATCGGAGTGCCAAACACTTTTAATCCCAATCCGCTGCCGTAAATATATTTTCCAAACACAATCTGAGAATTTACGCCCACAACTTCAACGAGATAACTAATTAATATAATCGTAAAAAAGACAAATCGCGTATTTCCGCTATGTAACGATTTATGGAACAATAGAATAGCAATAAAACTTAAAAGAAGTGCAAATGGAATTAAAATAATAAAAAGGCGTTGAGTGAGTGGAATTCCAATTCCTGCGACTCCGACAGTGTAGAAAACGACAAATAAAACAATGGTTTTCAACTTTTGCCGAAGTAAATATTTTGACATTATTTCCATAACCGAATAGATTATCAATTTTTGGACCTCTTCGCAAAGAATCCTTCTAATTTATTAATTAATAACAGATTAAATAAAATCAAACTAAAAGCGTAACTGATGTCCTCAACCGGAACCGTAAATATCCGAATTCCGAGGTTTTCAGAATTATTATACCAGACAACCGCTTCAGGTATAAAACTCCCGGTAAGCACAGAATTCACCAGAAAAAATGGAATAAGAATAACCATAAAAGTAAGATAAAACCGGTTAAGTAACTGCGAAGAACTGAGAGATGCAAAAAAAATCGCAAAAATTGTGATACTTCCATAAATAGCAGTGTAAGCTTTTTCAATATTCATTGATACGACTATCACCATACAACCGACTAAAACGACAGACACAATTCTTGACTGCCAATTACTTAAACATATATTTGGAAATAAATAGACAAGTGTATCGTGCAGGAATAAGCTGGCATACGGAATGACGATAAAAAACAGCCACTCCTCTACCGGCAATTTAAACAGTATAATATTTGAATGATATCGGGGATTAAAACCCCAAATCCCATATTTTGTGAATAAAATATCGCCCAGAATGTAAAAAGAGCCTACGATAACAAGCGATAATACAACAGATTTGATTTTTATGTAAAAACGAAGTTTCCGGTCGTAACTGTATATTAAGGGAACTAAAATTGCAAGTATTTCCAATGCCAGGTAAACGGACATACGAGTTTTATTTAAAATGATTTCGATTTACGTTAAGAAATAATCTCGCGACTATTTAAGTGACGGTCTAAAACGTACATGCCAATCCTCTCATATATTATCTTGAACCAAACAGTATACGAATCAGGATTTGAAATTACATCTAAGTGTAAATCAAGATAAGAAATCACTTTGCAATCTACTACCTCGTTTTGATTCATTCGAGGAAATTCATCTGAAATACCAATAAAAACATGATCAAATTCATGCTCTGTCAATTCATTATCAAGAGGTTCCTTATATTTAAAACTGAATAATTCGGTGAGTTTACAATCAATTCCCATTTCTTCCGTCAATCGTCTGTTTGCGGCAGCCAGGGATGATTCGTTGGGATACGGATGGCTGCAACAAGTATTGGTCCATAAGCCGTTAGAATGGTATTTATTGAAAGCTCTTCGCTGTAAAATCCAATCGCCGTGCGAATTAAGAACAAATACAGAAACGGCCCTATGAAGGCATGCTTTGCGGTGAGCCTCCATTTTCTCCATCAATCCTATCTGATTATCATTTTCGTCAACAAGAATTACAAAAGTCTCGCCGACATGGGAGTTTTCTTCCATCTAAATCATTTTAAGATGATATACGGCCAATGCCTTTCCAAGTAACACCATTTTTCGGGTTCCGGAAATCCGGATTCGTGTAGCCAATAATTTACTGGAAGGTGTATAGCGGATTTTATTCAGTAATTGTTTATAATAAAAATATGCGATGAGTACTGCAAGCTTTGCATTTTCAGGCAGTTCTGGTATTCCCTTTCGGGCATCCAGGAAATCCATCTCTATATCCTGAATAATCGCTTCTTTAACTTTGTCGTCAAACGAACCATTCCCCATTTCCGGAAAATACTGTCTGTCAAGAAATTCAATATCACTTTGTAAATCACGCAGGAAGTTCACTTTCTGAAATGCCGATCCCAATCGTTTAGCAGGCAATTTAAGTGCCTCATACAATACATCATCGCCTTCGGTAAAAACTTTAAGACACATTAATCCGACAACGTCGGCTGATCCGTAAATATAGTCGTCAATCTCGGATTTGTTGTTGTATTTTGTTTTGTATAGATCGGCTTTCATACTTTTCAGAAAAGCCTGAATCAGGTCATCCGGAATCTGATAAAGCTTTACTATCTTCTGGAATGAATGCAATATCGGATTCAGACTTATTCCACAAGTAAAAGCCTCGTAATAATCTGATTCAAATTTCTCCAAAAGTGCTTCTTTATCAAACTGATCAAAAGTATCAACTATTTCGTCTGCATACCGGACAAAACCATAAATACTGTAAATGGCTTTCTGAACCTTCGCATCCAAAAAGCTTACAGCTATCGAAAATGAGGTACTGTAAGTTTTGGTGACCAACTTACTGGTTTCGTACGAAACTTGATCATAGAGATTAACAGAAGCCATTGCGTCCGGATTGATAATTAATACTTTTCGTAGTATCTGTTTAAACAACGATAAGACTTGTTAAACAAAGATGATGCCTAAAAAGTTCACCGAATTATTCGTCCAGGAAAAATGTGACGCAATATAACTATTATTTAGATTGGCAAGTCCTTGTTAACTCTTACAATTCTCTTTTTGATCTGCTGATCAATTACAATAGGCACTTTCTCCTCAATCACATTCGATGAATCAAGTCCGAGTGCTTTCACATCATTTATACTTAAACGTCTGACAAAATTATGAAGTGTCATAATAAATATCTTCAGAGGAGGCAATTTGTAATCGCTGATCAGTATCCTGTCGAGGTTAACATAAAGAAAATCAGCCGGAATAGAATGTCCTTTGAGTGACTCGTACTGGCTGACCATACTGACTTCGCCACTCTTTACTAAATCTTCTATTACTTCTTTAAAGTACAGATTAATCTTACGTTCAATTTTGAAACCCAATCTGAAATCAACTTTGATCAAAACTCCAGGAATCATATGATGAACCACATACTCAAAGGTATTGGGCGTTTCAAGACTATCAATATGAAGGAACCAATAAGTGCTTGCCCTTTTGGGATGCTTATTGAAGATTGAATACATGATTTTTGATTCGATCTGATCAACCCTGTTCGCTTTGGTGATGTAAACCAGGTTCGTCGCAATTTTAGCAACAGAAGAATCGTTGCTAAGTGCCCTAAAGATATCCGGATCCTTCTTAAAATTCACAAAACTGATATACTGGTTCTTGATTTTCCGACCAAAATACCATCCGTACATTACAAGAAAGAAAACAGAGGCTAATGCAATCGTTAACCATCCTCCATTTGCAAATTTATGAAGATTTGCATACAAAAATGTTCCTTCTATTGAAAGAAAGACCATTAGCATCAAAGCAATAAGAAAAGGATTTACCCTGCGAAGTCTTAAATGAAACGACAACAGCAAAGTAGTCATTATCATCGTAATAGTAATTGAAAGACCATAAGCAGCTTCCATTCGCGATGATTCTCCAAAATAAAGTACCACAAAGGTGCATGCGATCCAAAGAAACCAGTTGACAAAAGGAATATAAACCTGACCCTTAATATCAGTTGGATACGAGATTCTGACCTTAGGCCAAATATTCAGGGAAACAGCTTCACTAATAATTGTATATGAACCACTTATTAATGCCTGACTTGCAATGACAGATGCTGCCGTTGCTATAAATACGCCTGGAAGGATAAACCATTGTGGCATAATCGCATAAAACGGATTAGTGCTGGTCATCGTATCGAGATGGTGAATCAGGTAAGCACCTTGACCGAAATAGTTAATGAGTAATGCAGTTTTCACAAACATCCACGAAATACGGATATTCTTAATTCCACAATGTCCGAGATCCGAATATAAGGCCTCCGCGCCTGTCGTAGCTAAAAACACGGCCCCGAGTAGCACAACCGCATTGGGGAAGGTGGTAATAAACCGTATGGCATACATCGGATTTATAGCAGCCAAAACGCCAGGATCCTGGATCAGATAGCTCATTCCTAATATTGCAAGCATCGAGAACCAAATCAGCATCACAGGTCCAAAAACCTTTCCCATAAAGCCTGTTCCAAATTGCTGAAAGAAGAAAAGACCCGATAGGATTGTGATTACAACCGGAACAACCGCAATATTTGGATGAATCAATCGTAGACCCTCAACGGCAGATGTAACTGTAATAGCAGGAGTTATAACACCGTCAGCCAATAACGCACTTCCGCCGATCATCGTAAATATGGCAACCCAATTATTTTTTCGCCGGATGAGTGCAAAGAGTGCAAAAATACCCCCTTCACCGTGGTTATCAGCCCGAAGAGTAATAACGACATACTTAATAGTAGTTTGCAGGGTAAGGGTCCAGAATACACAGGATAAGGCTCCAAAGATTAAAAATTCATTGTACTCGGTAGAAGCATTGATGATTGCTTTAATAGTATAAAGAGGGCTTGTACCCAAATCGCCAAATACAATTCCTAAAGTAATAATCAAACCTGCCGCAGAAACCTTACCAATTCCGGTATGTTGTTTATTCATAAAGATTAACCTATTAATCTAACCCAATTTTTCGAAGAAAACGTTGGCAAATGTAATCACCAATTTGATGAATTATCCAGTTGTATTTTGGAAAAAAAATAAAAAAGAGAATACTGCATCATCAAAAAAAAATATCTAACTATATATCTGATAGATAACTATCAAATAACGTATATTAAATAATTAATAAATGTTAAAAAAAGAGCTGATTTCAACAGAAACCAGCTCTTTGCACAGAATCAAATTCTGTTTATTGGATTATTTCGCAACCGCCTAAATATGGTATGAGAACTTTTGGAACGCGAATTCCTTCAGGAGTCTGATAATTTTCAAGGATAGCAGCCACTATTCGGGGTAGCGCCAAAGCACTGCCATTTAAAGTATGTGCAATCTGTGGCTTGGCATGTCCCTCCTCACGGAAACGAAGTTTTAACCGAGTAGCCTGAAAAGATTCAAAGTTTGAAACTGAGGACACCTCAAGCCACCGCTCCTGAGCAGCAGACCAAACTTCGAAGTCGTAAGTGATTGCAGAGGTAAATCCCATATCTCCTCCGCAAAGACGAAGAATACGATAGGGTAATTCCAGTTTTTCGACAAGTGTCTGTACGTAGGCCACCATGTCATTCAACGATTCATACGATTTATCGGGATGGGCAATCTGAACAATCTCCACCTTATCAAATTGGTGCAAACGATTCAATCCGCGTACATCTTTGCCATACGATCCAGCCTCTCTACGGAAACACGCAGAATAAGCTGTTGTCTTGATTGGCAGATCTTTTGCCTCAACTATCACATCGCGGAAAATATTGGTAACCGGTACTTCGGCAGTAGGAATCAAATAAAGGTTGTCAGTTTTGTCATGGTACATTTGCCCTTCTTTATCGGGAAGTTGTCCGGTGCCAAAACCTGATGCTTCGTTCACGAGGTAAGGTGGCTGAACCTCCAGGTAACCATGTTCACGTGCCTGATCGAGAAAAAAGTTGATTAATGCCCGCTGAATTCTGGCTCCGTAGCCTTTGTAAACCGGAAAACCTGCGCCGGTAATCTTTACACCAAGCTCAAAATCAATCAAATCGTATTGAGTAGCCAATTCCCAGTGCGGTTTAGCACCTTCTGGCAGAACTGGCATTACACCACCTGTAGCTACAATTAGATTATCTTCTGCACCTTTACCTACCGGAACCAAAGGTGAAGGAAGATTAGGGAGTAATACCTGAAGTTGAGCAAGTTCTGCATCAATCACATCAAATTCACTTTCAAGATTTTTGATCTGATCCTTTAATTCGACTGTTTTCTCTTTAGCTATATTGGCTTCAGAAGACTTTCCATCTTTAAATAATTGTCCAATCTCTTTCGAGAGCTGGTTCATTTCAGCTTTTTCGGTTTCAGCCAATGTTTGTACCTCATTGCGTCTTTTGTAAAGTGCAATCACTTTTTCCACAATCGTACGTGCATCAAACCGCTTTACAGCAAGACGTTCAATGACCAACTCTGGATTTTCCTGTATGAATTTTAAATTTAGCATATCTAATAATCTAATTGTCTTTACTTTGCGTCATTACGCGAAATTTAAATACTCTTGAATAAGAAGGAATTCACGAATTCATCTTTGTCGCAAACCCATTTAGAGTGGAACAAAAGTACAAATAAAAAATCTCCTGCTTCATTACCAAGGTAATAAAACAGGAGATTAATATCGTTTTCCTAAATCCGGATTTACTCTACAGATTTAAAAGGGAGAACAGAAACGTATGATTTGTCATTTCTCTTCTTGCGGAATTCAACAGTACCATCGATCAACGCAAAAAGCGTATGATCTCTGCCAATTCCAACATTTGCTCCGGGATGATGTGAAGTTCCGCGCTGACGAATAAGAATATTACCAGCAGTAGCAGCTTGTCCACCATAAATCTTTACGCCCAGGCGTTTGCTTTCTGATTCGCGGCCGTTCTTCGAACTACCCGCTCCTTTTTTATGTGCCATGGATAATTTTTTTTAAAATTTACGCTAAAATGTCAGTAATTTGAATTTGTGTCAGGTATTGACGATGACCGTTTTTCTTCTTGTAACCCTTACGGCGTTTTTTCTTGAAAACGATTACTTTGTCACCCTTAAGATGCTTAAGCACCGTTGCAGTGATTTTGGCACCCTCAACAACAGGAGCACCAATACTGATAACACCATCATTGTCAATTAGCAATACTCTTTCGAAAGATACTTCCGCTCCTTCATCCTGTGGAAGGCGGTGCACGTAAACCTTTCTTTCTTTCTCAACCTTAAACTGTTGTCCGGCGATTTCTACAATTGCGTACATTCTTACAATTTATTTTATTTGGGTCCGGCTGGCGGGAAACCTACATCTCCTCTTTTAGAGCCATCCTGAACAATTGGAGTGCAAAAGTAAACATTCTATCCTTTTCTACCAAACGGAAGTTGAAAATATTTCATTCAAATATTTAATGGCTAAATTTCTTATCAAATCACCTTCCCTAAATCTGATATATTATCAAAAAAATAATTGACCACTTTCATCCATTTTTTTAAATTTGCTACCTACGACCAAAGTTACTACTCACCTTAATATTACAATTATGAAGAACACCGCTTCACAGGGAACTAAAGGAAAAACTAAGCGGTCAGGCATTAAACTGGGACGCTGATAAATTCGGCTTTCCGAATCTGCCTGAAGCTGACAAATTCCTTCATTACGAATACCGGAAAGGATGGAATCTATAACCGCGTTATTTTAATCCAATCGATAATCAGCCTAAAACTTCCGGATTGCTTATCTGAAATCAAAAAGCCGACATGACTGATATTCAAATTATTCAGGGGAGGAACATCAGAGAGTGTTCTTCCCCTGAATGTTGGAACGAATTCTGCTGGTGAGAATTCATGCTCTGTCCATTCATCCTTTATCGTTGAAAAACTACAGGCATAGGCCACACCGTCGAAGTTTTGATCCGTCCGGATTCTGAGACTGTATGTTTTACCATCTCCTTTCACCCGGATTACAATTCTCTCAAAGTTTCCAGAAACCGACGCACGTAACGATGCTCTGACAGAAGCAAAACCGCCGTTATTTTCAAGCGAGACACTTCCTGAAAAAACAGCAGTCTGATCAGCCTGAATCTGGAAGTTACTTTCAGAAATTCCACCCATCACCCCATCATTGATGACTTCCCAATTCAGGTGATTGGTTGAATTAAAATCCTCGATCATAGTCTCCTTTCCCATTTTGGTTATCTTATCTTGCATTGGAACAATTATTTGAAACACGATCATCATTCCGATTACTTCATGATTTTGAATAGTATTTATAAAGAAATTAACCGACAGGGTGGCTAATGGTTCAATAAAGTCCTAATATATAAAGAATCAACTTCGGATCTTAGGACTTGTTTTTGCCGGTATAGATAACAGTAAAACAGTGTTCCCTAAAACAGCAATTTGAAATAAATTCAAAAAGAAGAATAATTCATACCTTTAACGACTAACAAAACAGCACGTATCAACTTAAAACAATGCTTTCTGAAAAACCGAAGGCAAAAACTTAAGAAATGTATAAATTGCTGAACAATTCAAACCCAGCGATGAACACAAAAATGCTGGCACCAAATTCTGAATATAAACCAGAAAAAATGATTTCAATCAAATTCGAAACTCAAATAAACCAATAATAATGAAACGATTACTGCTTCTAACCCTTCTTGTAATTTTCTCCTGGTCGGTATCCATTGGAAAAATCACGCCAACCAAACTTACCTGCGAATACCTGAAGAACCCTGCTGTGGTTGATATTACCCAACCCCGGCTTGCATGGGTAAACATTGCAGAAAAAGAGGAACGCGGCCAATTGCAAACGGCTTGGCAAATCAGGGTATCGTCTTCAAAAAAGCAGCTTGAGAAACCCGATTTATGGGATAGTGAAAAAACTGTCAGTGAATTAAGTAACCGGATTGTGTATGCCGGCCAACCATTGACTTCAAGGATGGAATGCTGGTGGCAGGTGCGCGTTTGGGACAAAAACGGAACTGCTTCAGGATGGAGCGAACCTGCACAATGGCGCATGGCCTTGCTGAACCCTTCGGACTGGAAAGCCAAATGGATCGGAGCACCATGGCAAGGCGAAGAGGCGTTGCCCAAACCTTCAAATCCCAATGTTCTTTTACCGGAAAATTTACCTCCTCCGTCTCCGATGTTCCGAAAAGAATTCAATATTGAAAAAAAAGTAGAAAAAGCTGTCGCTTTTGTTACCGGTCTGGGATATTTTGAACTGTACCTGAACGGGCAAAAAGTGGGTGATGATGTGCTTGTTCCGAATCAAACCAATTACGGAAAACGTCCCGGATTAATCAATGAATATATCCCGGTGGAAGATAATTTCAGGGAATACAAGGTGATGTACCTGGCTTATGACATTAAAGATCAGTTGATAAAAGGAAGAAATGCGTTGGGAAGTATTCTTGGCAACGGCTTTTATAACCCGGCAAAGCATTGGACTGCCGCATACGGAACTCCCCGTTTTTTGTCACAGGTATATATCACTTACGAAGATGGCAGTGAAGAAATCATAGTAAGCGACGAAAGCTGGAAAGTTTCCAAAAGTCCTATAATGATGGATATGGTTTATTACGGCGAGCATTACGATGCCCGGAAAGAACAAACAGGATGGAATCTTCCCGGGTTTAATGATGCAACCTGGGAACCTGCTGTGATTCGAAAAGCCCCTGAAGGAAAACTGGTTGCCCACACGGCAAATACCGACAAGGTCATGGAAAGATTGAAGCCGATCAAAATTGAAAAGCTGGCCAATGGAAATTACCATGTCGATTTCGGGGTTGAAGTTTCCGGATGGGTTCGTCTGAATCAGGTAAAAGGACCTGCCGGACATAAAATTGATATCAAGTACCTTTGCAATACTTATTCGGGTGACAATTCCTATATTTTCAAAGGCTTAGGAACAGAATCATATGCAGCCAGATTCAACTGGTTTGTTTTTAGCGGTGTCGAGATCAGCAACTGGCCGGGGGAACTCAAACCCGATCAGATAACCGCAGAAGTGGTATATACCTATGTCGAAGAATCGTCCACTTTCGAAACTTCAAATCCGCTCTTTAACGACCTCAACAAAATATGGCGAAGAAGCCAGACAGACAACATGCACGGAGGCATTGCCAGCGATTGTCCTCACCGCGAGCGCTCTCCCTACACCGGCGACGGACAGGTATCCAGTGTTATGGTGATGCACAACTACGATGCCCGGAATTTCTATCACAAGTGGATTCAGGATATGCTTGGTGCCCAGAATGTGACTACTGGCTATGTTCCCAATGGTGCACCGTGGCAACCCGGTTGCGGAGGCGGTGTAGCCTGGGGCGCAGCAATCTGCATTATGCCCTGGGAGTTTTATCTGCACTACGGCGACAAGGATATGCTTGAAGATAATTACGTGGGTATGAAGGAATACGTCCGTTACATGCAAAGCTGGGTAGATAAAGATGGAATCATGTTTTCGAAGCGCACCGGGAAAGATGGTAAAATACTTCAATGGTTCAACCTTGGCGATTGGGTTGCTCCGGGAAATTTGCCACCCGATGAAATGGTTCATACATTTTACTTCTGGCGTTGTGCCGATTTAACTGCCCAGGCAGCAAAGGCACTCAATAAGCCAGGAGATGCCACCAAGTATGCTGCATTGGCTGAGCAGACCAGACAAGCATTTTTCAAACGGTTTTACGATGAGAAGAATGGGACCTATGGAAAAGCCGGCGGAAATATTTTTGCTTTGAAAATGGGTGTGCCTGCCAATCAATATAACTTGGTAATCAAATCTTTGAAGGAAGATATCAAAACAAACAAAGGGCATCTCGATACCGGCATTTTTGGTACACAGTTCTTCTTCGAAGTGCTTTCGGAGAATGGGATGCACGATCTGGCTTACGAAGCTATAAATAAGAAAGATGAGCCTGGTTATGGCAATTGGCTGGAGCTGGGCTCAACCACTACCAGGGAACAATGGAGCGAGGAAGGTTCGCACAATCACCCGATGTTTGGCGGCGGACTGGTTTGGTTTTACAGAAAGCTTGCAGGAATGAATGCCGATCCGGCCGCACCGGGCTACAAGCACATCATTTTCCATCCTCAACTCGTTGATGATATTAAGTTTGTAAAGTATTTTAGCCAGACACCGAATGGCGAGGCTGGTATTTACTGGAAAAATGAAGATTTGCAATTCTCTGCGGAGGTAACTGTTCCGGTTGGCAGCGAGGCAACTGTTTATGTACCATTAAGGAAGGGGAAACAAATTCTGGAAAGTGGTCTTCCGATTTCTAAATCCAATGATGTAAAATCAATGGGAGAAGAAGAAGGCTACCAGGTATTTGCAGTTAAAAGCGGACAATATCACTTCGTATCGAAATAAATACTATTTTGAGACCATAATATTTTAGTGAACTGATACATTGCATTTAAATATTTACTACTATTACATAGTACTACCCAGAGGTTTGCAAATGCGAAAAACAATTGATATTCAGTTTGAAGACAATCTTCCGATTCCCAAATACCGGCAGATTATTGATGCGATTCAGCAAAAGATCAAGGCCGGTGACTTGAAAAAGGGTGATAAAATTCCGTCGCTGAACCAACTTTGCAAACAATACGGGCTTTCGCAGGATACGGTTCTGATGGCATACAACGAATTGAAATCCAAAGGAATCATTACGTCACAAGTTGGGAAAGGCTATTATATTCAAAATGAAAACACCGATTTCAAACACAAGGTTTTGCTTGTTTTCGACCGGTTAACTGCTTATAAGGAAGAGTTGTACGATTCATTTAAGGAAGCGCTGAAAAAGGATGGCAATGAACAAATCTTTTTTCACCACAATAACCTGAAAATGTTTCAGACCATTATTGAAGGTGCTATTGGAGAGTACTCCGAATATGTGATCATGCCCATCGATCAAGCCGATACTGTTAGTTTAATTGACAAACTGCCATCCAACAAGGTTTTCATCCTCGACCAGGGACGAAAGCAGTACAAAGACGTTTATCCTTATGTCTGTCAGGATTTTGAGCGCGATATTTATCGGATTTTGAAAATGAATTCTTTGTTGGTCGACAAATATCAAAGGATGGTACTTGTCATCCGTCACCTGAAATCTCACTATAAAGATATAGCCACCGGATTCCGTGATTTCTGCAAACAGCATCCCATCGTTTCTGAGGTGGTCACTGATATCAAATCATTCGAAATAAAACCTGGTGATGCATTTGTGGTGGTCGACGATCGCGATCTGGAGTTTCTAGTCCGCTATTCGATTGAAAAACAAATGATTTTGGGATCTGAAATGGGAATTGTTTCCTACAATGAAGCGCCACTGAAAGGAATTGTTGCTTCAGGAATTACGACCATCTCTACCGATTTTGCCCAAATGGGAAAAAGTATGGCCGAAATGATCCTCAACCATCAGAAATTGAAAATTGATAACCCCTTCTTGCTACTTAAAAGAGCCTCCTTCTAAAACTGCTGAACTATGAAACGAATTCTTATTCTTGCACTCGTTAGCATTCCGTTCCGGGCAATTTCCACC
>Ga0302215_10001598_pt1 | contig 16002 bp, 12 predicted proteins | sample II_Fen_N3_1_FD_194580 | JGI IMG/M metagenome (GOLD analysis project Ga0302215, IMG submission 194580) | Peat permafrost microbial communities from Stordalen Mire near Abisko, Sweden - II_Fen_N3_1 | ecosystem: Environmental > Terrestrial > Soil > Wetlands > Permafrost | place: Sweden: Abisko...
CCCCCCCCGCCCCCCCCCCCCCCCCCCCCCCCCCCCCCCCCCCCCCCCCCCCCCCCCCCAACCCCCAGGAAACCCCCTCTGATTTCCCTTTATACCTAAAACAGATTTAGAGTAGGATCCGGCGGGTTGGGATTAAGAAACAGATCCAAAATAAGTAAGCTGTAATCAAAATACCGTCATTCTTTTAATAGCATGAAAGTTGGGTCCATATATCACCTAATATTAACAGTTTATCTGCATGTTTCTTCGAACGAAGTTGTAATTTTGAAGAAATACTCAATTTGACAGATCTGTAAGCTCAAAGTATCATTCAAAACGTTTTTTGAGCTGGTGACAATATTCATATCAATCCGGTTAAGACGGATGTATTCACTTTTAGAACGAAGAAATCGTCTTTCCCCTCTTTCTGATCATTGGTTTAAGTTGAGTACAATCACCCCGGATTGCCGTCTAATGTGTGAATCATATCATTAATAAATTTATAATCAAAGAGAATCAGAAATGAAAAAGAAATTATTTTTGGGTATTTGCGCTGTGTTGCTTTTAGTACCTCTTTCAACAATTAAAGCTCAATATCCTGATGTTCCAAAAGATTTAAAGGCTGCTGCCGATAAAATGATCGACAATGAAAATAGAGTTGTGGATAGTGTTATGCTGGCCAACAAATCTATTCTTAAAGCCGAGAAAACTCATGGTCGCCCCTATATTCCCTGGGCAGCCCGTCCAACAGATCTACCCCAGGCTAAGATACCTTCATTTCCGGGTGCCGAAGGCGGCGGACAGTTCTCTTTTGGAGGCCGTGGTGGTAAAGTGATTACGGTAACAAGTCTTGCCGACCGAGGTCACGGGACGTTGCGTGAAGCATGCGAAGAAACTGTGGGTGCACGTATTGTGGTTTTTAATGTAGCAGGTGTTATTCACCTGAAGACGCCAATCATTATTGCAGCTCCTTACGTCACTATTGCGGGACAAACTGCTCCGGGTGATGGTGTTTGTGTGGCAGGCGAATCGTTTTGGGTAAATACACATGATGTAGTGGTACGCCATATGCGTTTCCGTCGTGGAGAGACAAAAGTAGAACGTCGTGATGATTCTTTCGGAGGAAATCCTGTTGGAAATATCATGATTGACCACTGTTCATGTACATGGGGACTGGATGAAAATATTTCATTTTACCGACATATGTTTAATCCGGCTCCGGGTATGAAGGACGAAAAACTTCCAACGGTAAATGTAACCATTCAGAATACCATTTCAGCGCAGGCTCTGGATACGTATAATCATGCTTTCGGGAGTACACTGGGTGGTGAAAACTGTTCGTTTATGCGTAACCTTTGGGCAGATAATGCCGGACGTAATCCTTCAATAGGTTGGAATGGAATTTTCAACTTTGTAAACAACGTGATTTATAACTGGCACAACCGCTCGGTGGATGGTGGTGACTATACTGCCCTTTATAATATCATCAACAATTATTATAAACCGGGACCGGTTACTTCTAAAGATGAACCTATCGGACATCGCATCCTAAAACCTGAATCAGGACGTAGTAAATTAGGCTATCTGGTTTTTGGACGCGTATATTGCAATGGTAACATTATGGAAGGAAACGAAGCAGTGACTAAAGACAACTGGAACGGTGGCGTACAAGTGGAAGAAATGGAAAATGCAGGTCAATATACCGACTCCATGCGTTGGAATGAACCTTTCCCAAAACCTGAATTCCCTATCATGAAAGCACAAGAGGCTTATGACTTTGTTACTACCAATGTGGGAGCTAATATCCCAAAACGTGATATTGTTGACGAACATATTTTGACTCAGGTAAAAACAGGGAAAGCATATTACAAAGAAGGACTTGATTCTGTTAATTTCTTCCAGTTTAAACACCGTCGTTTACCAAAAGATTCTTACAAAAACGGTATTATTACCGATATCCGTCAGGTGGGTGGTTATCCTGAATATAAAGGAAAAGCTTACAAAGACAGTGATGGTGATGGTATGCCGGATGCATGGGAAAAAGCAAACGGATTGAATCCGAAGGATCCTTCGGATGCTATCAAGGATTGTACAGGTGACGGGTATACCAATATCGAAAAATATATCAACGGTATTGATACCAAGAAAAAAACAGATTGGACAAAACCTGAAAACAACCACGATACGTTGGCTGAAAAAGGAAAACTCATGTAATTTGCAATTTAATCATTTACTATTGACAATTGTGGTGATAGATTAAACGCAGGGAATAATCTCTGCGTTTTTTCAACCACCTTATATTTATGCAAATAAAAATTACAACAATGAAGATAATTCAAACTAAATCTATCTGGATTGCGCTATGTTTATTAGTGCTGATAACTAGTGTAAAGGCAGTGGAGCTGGACTCCAAAAACCGCGATCCGAAATATGTGGAAACAATTGTCGGCCGCTCTCAAAAGATTGTGGATAAGCTGAATCTGAAAGATAAGACAGTTGCCCGAAATGTGCTCAATATTGTTTCAAATCGCTACTTTGAACTGAACGATATCTTCTCCAAACGCGACACCACCGTAAATCGTATCAAGAGATCTGCGTTGAAAGGCGAAGCTAAGAACAGTGCACAAAAAGCAGCTCAAAATGAGAAAGAAGCAGCATTATACCGATCCCATTTTGCCTTCCCCGCCAACCTGTCCCTTTACCTGAATGAAGCACAGGTTGAAGCAGTGAAGGACGGCATTACTTTCGGGGTAGTAAAAGTGACGTACGATGCCACATTGGAAATGGTTCCCACGCTCAAAGAAGAAGAAAAAACGCAAATACTGGCTTGGCTTAAGGAAGGTCGTGAATTTGCCCTGGATGCAGAAACTTCAAATAAAAAACATGAAGCATTTGGCAAATATAAAGGCCGTATTAATAATTATCTTTCTAAACAGGGGTATGACCTGGTGAAAGAACGTGAAGGCTGGTATGCCCGTATAAAGGCTCGCGAAGAGGCTCAAAAGAAATAGAATAACAGATTTGATAGTTTGTTTAATATGAAAACACCCGTAATAGCAATTGCCATTACGGGTGTTTTTTTTTGACGCATATAGAGTCACACAATCACAATGTTTGAAGATGCCTGCCTATAGGAAGCATTCAATAAGCTTAATATGCTCTGATGTTTGTCCGTTGTTAAATCAGTTACTGAATTCTTATTTCGCGAAATAAGAATGTTCCATTTGTATTCTGTTCTTTTTCGTATTTAGAGGATAATTCTGTTGAACTTTTTATTTCTCTTTTTGTTAGGTTTACAATTCGCAGTTTATTCATCTTTAAATATCTAAAACAATGAACTTCAAAAATATTACGTCAGGTCTAATTCTAATGATTATGGTAACTCAAAGTGCCGGCTTGGAGGCAAAAACCACAAGTCCAAAAATAAAAGAGGAAAATGTAACTTATGCTATTGATGATAAGATTTATAAAGGCTTTGTTGCCTATGATGAAAACCTGAAAGGTAAACGGCCGGCCGTATTGGTTGTACCTGAATGGTGGGGTTTGACCGATTATCCCAAAATGCGGGCAAGACAGTTGGCTAAGCTTGGGTACATAGCTATGGCAGTTGATATGTTTGGAGAGGGTAAAATAGCGATTAATCCTGCCGAGGCACAGGCTTACACTGCACCGTTTTACAATAATCCGCAGTTATCAAAAGACGGGCTTGATGCAGCACTCGTTAAAATCAAAGAGTTTAAACAAACAGATTCAGCACATATTTTTGCAATAGGATATTGTTTTGGAGGGTCTGTTGTTTTGAATGCAGCCAAACTTGGTGCTGATTTAAAGGGAGTGGTGAGTTTTCATGGCGGACTAAAGGGTGTGCTTGCCAATAAAGACTTGTTAAAAGCTAAAATACTTGTTTGTCAGGGAGGCAGTGATAAATTTGTACCGGAAGCAGATCAAAATATGTTTAAACATCAATTGGATTCAATCGGGGCTACCTATTCTTTTATCACTTATCCCGGTGCTCTGCATGCATTCAGTAATCCTGCAGCTACCGAATTAGGTAAAAAATTTAATATGGCAATTGAATATAATAAAGCGGCAGATTTGAATTCGTGGAATGATATGAAAAAGTTTTTTAATTCATTGCGAACAAAATAAAAACAGTTTAATGGTTTTGTTCACGACTGAATTATCCTGTAATTATTCCAGTCATGACAGAATAATTTAAACAGGCTAAATTGACCTTTCATGCCAAGAATATCAGATGTAAGCCGGTCAAATAATTATAATACTATAACTGCTTTGTGCAAATTATTAATTTAGAGAGCGAGGTTAAATTTTATATATCCGAAAAACTATTTATTTTGCTGCTTGTTTTGTTTTAAAAACAATGTTGTGATAGTGTGATGAGATAAATAATTGTAATATGAAGAATAGAGGTATTGACAGCCTCTGTTTTTTTCAAATAAATATATTTTGCTAATTAAAATAGTTTAAGTACTTTTGCAAAGTAATAAATGTGGAGAGATTTGGACTGCTTGCAACCACAGAAAAAAATGCTAAATTGAACCCTGTTTTTTTTCTGTCCCCTTTAAAGTCCACTAAACATCCTTGCCACGTATTTACATTTAAGTGTAAATTATAAACGTATGTAAATTAGTTTTACAGTATTCATTTCGTCTTGCACTCGAGAGCATCGTAGATTGTAAAATTGTAAAATTGTAAATTCAAATCATTATGGGATATTTATTTTCATCCGAATCGGTATCGGAAGGTCATCCTGACAAAGTAGCCGATCAAATCTCTGACGCATTACTGGATAATTTTTTGGCTCAGGATGCAAACTCAAAAGTTGCCTGTGAGACATTGGTAACCACCGGCCAGGTAGTATTGGCAGGTGAAGTGAAAACGTCAGCTTATGTCGATGTCCAATCGGTGGCTCGCGAAGTAATTAACGAAATAGGCTATACCAAAGGCGAATTAATGTTTAGTGGTGATGCCTGCGGAATTTTCTCGTCCATCCATGAGCAATCAGCAGATATCAACCAGGGAGTTGAACGTGCAGAACCAATGGAACAAGGTGCCGGTGATCAGGGAATGATGTTTGGTTACGCTTGTACAGAAACAAAAAATCTAATGCCTATCGCACTGGATTTATCACATGCACTGGTGCAGGAGCTTGCAGCTATTCGTAAGGAAGGTAAAGAAATGACTTATCTCCGCCCTGACTCGAAATCTCAGGTTACTATTGAATATGATGACAACAATCAACCGGTAAAAGTTCACACTATCGTTGTTTCAACTCAGCATGACGATATGGTACATCCCGTTCATAATGCAAAACAAACGGCTAAAAACGATGAAGAAATGTTGGCTATCATTCGTAAGGATGTAAAAGATATTTTGATTCCACGTGTAAAAGCATTGGATAAACAATTTGCACAACTCATTAAAGACGATTATATCCTGCTCGTAAATCCAACAGGAAAATTCGTAATTGGTGGACCTCACGGTGATACCGGTTTGACAGGACGTAAGATCATTGTCGATACATATGGTGGTAAAGGTGCTCACGGTGGGGGTGCTTTTTCCGGAAAAGATCCGTCCAAAGTAGACCGTTCGGCAGCTTATGCTGCACGTCATATTGCAAAGAACATTGTAGCAGCAGGACTTGCTAATGAAGTGCTGGTACAAGTGGCTTATGCCATTGGTGTAGCTAAACCGATGAACTTATATGTAAATACCTACGGAACAGCTCAGGTGCAACTCAGCGATGGTGAGATAGCTGCTAAGATTGAAAAACTTTTTGATATGCGCCCAAAAGCTATCGAAGAACGTTTGAAACTTCGTTATCCGATCTATAAAGAAACTGCTTCTTACGGTCATATGGGACGCACACCTGAGATTAAAACAAAAAGTTTTAAAGATGGTAATGGTAAAGATTTTACTCAGACAGTTGAATTGTTTACCTGGGAAAAAACGGATAAAGTCGCTGATATTAAAGCTGAATTTGGATTGTAAGAACTAAGGTACACAAAAAGAAATATTGATTATAGAAGTCCGGTTTACATTGTAAGCCGGACTTTTTTGTATGTGAATGCAACTTTCTCACTGTCTAAATCGTTTTAATAAATTATGCAGCAATGATAGCTCAAAATCCGGTTATACTTTTCGATGGCAACTGTAATTTATGTTGTGGATGGGTTCAGTTTCTCATTCGGAACGATAAAAAGATGAAATTCAGATTTGCTTCAATCCAATCGGAGAGAGGATCAAAAATGCTCCATGTATTTGGCTTGAACAGTACTGATTTAGAAACGGTGTTGTATTTTAAAGGGAATGACTGTTTTAGGGAGTCATCAGCCATATTGGAGATTCTTAAAGATCTCGGGGGAATATGGATATTCTGTGTTGTCTTAAAATTAATCCCTAAGATTTTACGCAATAAATTCTACAAATTTGTTTCCAAGAAACGATATCGATTTTTTGGTAAACGTACATCCTGTTTTTTACCAACAGCAGAAAATCAAAAAAGATTCTTAACCTAGGCTAACTCTGGTACAAAATTCCATCTTTTTAGAGTAACTTTGCAAAAAAATCAGGATTTATACTATGTGGAATAAAATAGCAATTCAACTTCATGCCATTTGGACATTTATTAAGAGTTTAATGGGAAAATCACTAACTAAGCAACTTCCGGTTGCATGGAAATATATGAAAGACAGGTTGAAAAAGTTTATTGCCTGGCGTAAAGCACGGTTCGTTCGTTATCGACAGTTGGTATGGTATCGGAAATTAGCCAATACCATTCTTACAATCGTGGTATTATTTCTTCTCTACCTTTTTCTCGTAGATATAAATTTCCTGTGGCTATTCGGTAAGTCACCCGGATTAAGAAGCATCAGCAATCCGAATCAAAGTACTGCTTCTATAATTTATACTTCCGATGGTAAAGTTCTTGGCAAATACTTCCGTGAAAATAGGACACCGGTTACATACGATGAGATTTCACCAAAACTGATAAAAACTTTAATTTCAACTGAAGATGTACGTTTTTATCAACATTTCGGAATAGATTTTGAAGGTGTGTTTGCTGCCATAAAAGATATGGCAAGGGGCAGAAGTCGTGGCGCAAGCACTATCACTCAGCAGCTGGTGAAGAACATGTATAAAACCCGCAATCAGTATTCTACCGGTTTGTTTGGCTATATTCCAGGCGTTAAACTTATAATCAGTAAAACAAAGGAATGGACTACTGCTGTTAAAATTGAAATGTTTTACAGCAAGAAAGATATCCTGACCATGTATTTTAATACAGTTGATTTTGGAAGTAATGCATTTGGAATTCATACTGCTGCAAAAACTTTTTTCAATACAACTCCTGCCAAGCTTAATTTCGAACAATCTGCCACATTGGTTGGACTTCTCAAGGCCACAACTTCTTATAGCCCGATAGCTCATCCAGTGCGTTCTATGGAACGTAGAAATGTGGTGTTGGATAATCTGGTAAAACTAAAAGTAATCAGCCAACGTGATTGCGATTCGTTGAAATTAATTCCAATCCGGTTAAGCTTCAGTGTAGAGCAAAACTATGATGGTGACGCACTTCATTTTAGGGCATATCTTGAGAAATACTTGCAGGACTGGGAAACTCAAAATGGGTATGATCTTTATTCGGATGGTTTGAAAATATATGTTACCATTGATTCCCGCATGCAAAAATATGCCGAAGAAGCATTGCATAAACAAATGCGTATTCTTCAAAGAAAATTCGACGATCACTGGCGTGGTCAGAATCCATGGCAGGATGAAAATCACAAAGACATTGTTAATTTCGTTGAAGATATCGCCCATAAAACGAAAGCTTATGCAGTATTATCTTCAAAATATAAAAACCATCCTGATTCTATTACTTATTTTCTTAATAAGCCGCACAAGACTAAAGTGTTTGACTATGAAACCGGAGAAAAACAGATGACTCTGAGTATTATGGATTCAATCCGTTACATGAATCGTTTTCTGCATAGTAGTTTTGTTGCTATGGAACCGGAATCCGGAAATGTAAAAGCCTGGGTGGGGGATATTGATTTTAAATTCTGGCAATACGATAAAGTTGCACAATCAAAGCGGCAACCGGGATCTACTTTTAAGCTTTTTGTTTATACGGCTGCCATGATGCACGGTATGTCTCCTTGTGATATGATGACCGATAAATCTGTTACCTGGAAGTATAAGGAAGGCAGCTATGACAAGGCCTGGAGTCCCCGAAATGCAAACGGATATTGTTTAGGCTATGCTGTCTCATTGAAAAATGCATTTGCACAATCCATTAACACCATTGCCGTGCAAGTTGCACAAATAGTCGGAATACCGGAAATTATTAAATATGCTCATCTCTTAGGCATTCAAACTCCACTCGAAAATAAACCATCAACTTGTTTAGGATCTTCGGATGTTTCACTTTTGGAGTTGGTTAATTCCTATGGAACGGTGATAAACGAAGGTAATTACCATGAACCAATTATGGTAACTCGCATTGAAGATAAAGATGGTAATGTCGTTTATGAGAAAAAAACAGTTCAAAAGCGTGTGATCCCATATGAGGATGCCTGGCTAATGACACAAATGCTAAAAGCAGGAATGACTGAACCTGGTGGAACTTCACGGGCACTTTGGAGTTGGGATCTATTCCATTACAACACAGATTTCGGTGGTAAAACAGGAACTTCCTCTAATCACTCTGATGCATGGTTCGTGGGTGTCTCTCCTAAGCTGATTGGAGGCGCGTGGGTAGGAGGTGAGCAGCGTTGTGTCCATTTCCGTACCGGGCAGCTTGGACAGGGAAGCCGTACGGCATTGCCTATCTTTGGTATGTTTATGGAAAAGGTCTTGAAAGATGAAAGTCTGAAACAATATCGTGGTAAATTTCCAACCAAGCCTAAAGAAGAGATTTCCCGTAATTATTCTTGTGTAACTCATTTAAGAGTCGATTCAACAGCCAATGACTCTGCTGCTCTTGATGAAGCTGATTCTCCAGTTGGTACTATGATTCCTGATGAAACAACTCCAAACGAATAAACCGGATTAGAGTATTCTTAAACATAAAATTGGCTGAACCTCATGAGAAGTTCAGCCGATTTTATGTTTAAGAATACTGCTATTATTAGATGACTAACATGGCATCACCATACACTCCAAATTTATATCCTTCTTTAATAGCGACTTCGTATGCTTTCATGATTAAATCATAATCGCCAAAAGCAGCAGTTAGCATGATTAATGTAGAATAAGGTAAATGGAAATTTGTAATCAGTGAATTTGCCACTGTAAATTCATAAGGAGGGAAAATGAATTTATTCGTCCAACCCTCATATGCTTTAATTTTACCTTCAGTACCAACTACCGTTTCCAATGCACGCATAACAGTTACACCAACTGCACAGATATTCCGGTTCTCATCATGTGCCTGATTTACGATAGCGGCTGTTTCAGGTGTCACGGACATCTGTTCTGAATCCATTTTATGCTTGGTGAGATCTTCCACATCTATTTCCCTGAAATTACCCAGGCTCATATGAGAGGTAATAAATGTTTTTTCAATTCCTTTTATTTCCATGCGTTTCATCAACTCACGGCTAAAGTGCATTCCTGCTGCAGGAGCAGAAACAGCACCCTCGTTCTTAGCAAAGATAGTCTGGAATCGTTCAGCATCTTCCGGCTCTACTTCGCGTGTTATATTGCGGGGTAGGGGAGTTTCACCCAATGCGTATAATCCTTTTTTGAACTCTTCGTGTGTTCCGTCAAAAAGGAAACGAAGGGTACGGCCACGGGATGTTGTATTATCAATTACTTCAGCAACAATGGAATCATCTTCTCCGAAGTATAATTTATTCCCAATACGAATTTTACGGGCAGGTTCAACCAGTACGTCCCAAAGTCGCATTTCATGATTCAATTCACGTAACAAAAAAACCTCAATTTGTGCTCCTGTTTTTTCTTTATTACCAAACAAACGAGCTGGAAAAACCTTTGTGTCGTTGAAGACGAACAAATCTTTTTCGTTGAAATATTCAAGTACATCTTTAAAAGTTTTATGCTCGATCTCTCCTGTTTTACGATGTACAACCATTAAACGGGATTCGTCGCGATGTTTTGACGGATATTGGGCAATAAGCTCATCCGGCAACTTGAATTTAAACTTAGATAACTTCATATTTTAATGTTTAATTGTTTCTTTTTTTATAACTTGAAAACTAAGAACTGATGCCTGTCGTCAACTGCTGGCTGTTTAGGATATCCTTTTCGACATGCAGTACCAGATCCTCAATTTGCCAGCAATCTTTCAGCAGAACCTCTCCAATCCTTGTACGTTCCAGGGCAATAAGATGGGCACCACTCTCCAAAGCCAGTCCAATATCTCTTGCCAGTGCACGGATATAGGTTCCTTTGCTGCAGACAACCCGAATTTTGAGAATGGGGAGCGTGAAATCCAACACTTCGATGTCATCTATAACCAATAACTTGGCTTTTAGTTCAATATCCTGCCCGTTACGGGCATAATCATACGCGCGCTTGCCATCTACTTTAACTGCAGAATAAGTAGGCGGTACCTGCTGTATCTCCCCTAAAAACCGTGGAATAATTTCATCAACCATTTCCCGTGTGATATGTCCTGTGGGATAAGTTCCATCAACCGGTAATTCTAAATCGAACGAAGGTGTTGTTGCACCTAACTCCAAGGTAGCAATATACTCTTTGGTTTGATATTGAAAACTCTCTATTAATTTTGTTGATTTTCCGGTACAAAGAATCATAACTCCGGTAGCTAATGGATCGAGCGTTCCGGCATGACCTACCTTGAGCTTTTTCATCTTCAATGTCTTCTGTAGTTTCCAGCGCAGTTTATTCACCAGATTAAAGGAAGTCCAGTTTAGTGGCTTCGCTACATACAGTACTTCTCCCTTTACAAAATCCATTTCTCAATTTATTCTCCCTCATTCGTTGGAAGAATGACAGGGATTGGTTATACTTATTACAAGATGCTTAAATCAACGCCTAAAAACAGAAGGATTAAAATTGCAACCCCAACAACAATTCTATAATATCCAAAGGCTTTAAAGCCATACTTGGTAAGGAATGTAATAAAAAACTTAATAGCAGCCATTGCTACTACAAATGCTACCAGATTACCAATCAATAAAGTCACCAGGTTTTCCGACAACATAGATTTTCCGACAGGATCCATAAATAACTTAAGCAGTTTATACCCTGATGCAGCTGCCATGGTAGGAACAGCCAGAAAGAACGAAAATTCTGCTGCATTTTTGCGTGTGAGTTTTGTTGTCATACCTCCCACAATGGTTGCCATAGAACGTGAAACGCCTGGTATCATAGCAATACATTGATAAAAGCCGATTTTCAGAGCGCGTTTCCAATCCATTGTTTGGTCCTCATTTGTTTTGCTGAACCATTTGTCCACAAACAACATTAAAACACCACCCAATACAAGCATAACGGCTACTACTTCTACACTTTCAAGCAGTTTATCGATTTTTTCGCTAAACAAGAAGCCCAGTACCAATGCAGGAATAACTGCAATTATCAGTTTCCAGTAGAAATCAAAGGTTTGAAAAAAACGTTTCCAATAAAGTACAACCACTGATAATATGGCTCCAAACTGGATGTTTACGGTAAATGCTTTTACAAAATCGGTACTCTCAATGGCTAATACCTTTTGAGCAATAATCATATGTCCGGTAGAAGATACCGGTAGAAATTCTGTTATTCCTTCTACAATCCCCAGAATAATCGTTTGAAAAATGGTCATGCTTATTTACTTTTGGGCTTATATAAAATAGCAAAAATAATAGAAATGAATCCAAATAATGAGATCATTGGACCTACCGTTATACGGCGGAAACTGAAAATGTCAGGATTAAACTCTTTAACGGTAGATGATCCTGTCATTAAAACGAAACCCAAAACGATAATGGCAAAGCCAACGGCAATCAATATGATATTGATTTTCCCTAAGGTGAATTGTTTGTTATTTTCCATTTTTATTAATTATTGAATATGATGTTGAACTGTCGATAAAGGCATTCAAAATAGAGTTTCCGGTTTTAAATAAAATACATATCATTGATATTCATCCGTAAATACCTACCCACTGAAAAATACGAAGATACAGCAGTAAGCGTTACACCCAGGACGATTACAATTGCACTAACAATAATAGCCGTCAAAGGTTGAATGATAGATCCGGGCATGCCAAATTCATACTGAACAAAATAGACTACCCCTGAAAGAAAAACAATGGCAATAAACGATGCAACTAATCCGTTTAGCATGCTGCTGCCAATATAGGGGCGGCGAATGAACCAGGGAGTTGCACCTACTAATTTCATTGTGTTTATCAGAAAACGATCTGAATAGAGCGACAGGCGTATTGTAATGTTGATAAGTGCTATTGAAACAAAGAGCAAAACAACTGCCAAACCCAGCAATATCAAACTCAATTTTTGTACATTATCATTCACAAGGCTTACCATGTCTTTTTGATATACAACTCGATTGATGTGTCCGAATGCTTTGAGTTTTGATTGTACGAGGCTGACACTTTCGTTATTTGCATATTGGGCATGCAATGTTACTTCAATGGATGCTTTGAGCGGATTGTATCCCAAAAAATCTTTAGGGTTTTCTCCTAAATTGGTAATATGATCTTTTAGTGCGGCTTCCTTTGAAATATATTCCACTGTTTTAGCATAAGGTGATGCTTTCAAATAATTCTCTATCCGTTGAACATCTACTGCCCCTGTTCCATCCTCCAGAATGATTGATAGATTGATATTCTCTTTTACGTATGTACTCATATCGTGAGCTACGAACAAGAGTAAAAATACTAATCCAACCAGGAATAACACCATCGACATACTGATAGTGGAGCTTAAATGGGTTTTCAGGAAAATTGGTTTACTTACTTTTGATTTATTTTTTGACATCTTATAAAAATTTTCTTTTTCAGTGCTTAGGCTTTCAATTCAACTCTTCTGGTATTTCTCCACTTCCACAACGCATAACCTATAATGCTTAATATTAATAACAGGGATGAAATCAACGTAATCGTATTTCCAATACTATATGATGCCGGCTCAAACTTGTATTCTATTTCATAATTTCCTGCTTTCAGAGGCATGGCGCGCAACAAATAATTAGCACGTACATAAGGCACAATCTTGCCATTTATATAAGCATTCCAACCTTTGTCGTAATATATTTCGGAGAATACAGCTACCTGATCGGTCTTTGAACTGAAGTTATATACCAGATCATTTGGTGCGTACTTCACCAGAGCAATACGGGCAGTAGTATCTGCTGCAAGTTTGGTTGGTAGTATAGAAGCAAACGATTTATCAACCACCATTTCCTTTTTGGTGTTTATTTCACCCACTAAGCGCATTTCCTCGTTAGCATTGTCAGCTATACGAATGTTGCTTATAAACCAGGCATTACCGTTGGCGTGAGGGTTAATAATTGGTGCTGCTTCTTTGTTGTAGATCAGATACTTCATGTTTAGCATGTTTAGTACCCCTAACGAGTCCATGGTGTTATTGATGATTGCCGGTGAAGTTGCCCGTCCAAAAGAAGCAAATAGTCGTCCTATCTCTTTTTCAATATGCATATTAATCAACTCCTGGTAGCGGCGAAGCTTTGCGGCATGATATCCACCGATGTTTTTGTGAAAATACGATGGTGATGCATCATTAAATATATTCACTGTCCCATCAAGCACACGGAACTGCGATTTATCCTGTAGGATGAAGTTATCTGCTTTCGAAGGAGTGATCAGTGTTTCTAAATGGCGCGGACGTTGAAAGCTGGTATCATTCAGATACCTCTTTGCAATAGGAACCAAATCAAGCAACATCAAGATACCAAACAGAACATAGGCAACTTTTACCTTTAAATAATTCTTAGCGTATAACCAGATTAAACCGGCCGACAGAATGACGTACATGAGTGACCTGAATGCATCAGCACGCAATAACGCAGCACGATCCAGAGGAAGTGTTTCTTTTAGGAAAGCATTATTCCCTGTATACTGGGCATCAGCAGGAGATGTAAAACTACCTGCAAGCGACGGTATCAGGGCGAAAATTAAGGCTATTCCACCTACAATGGCTGCACTAATCAATACAGGTCGAATCAGTTTCTGTTTATTGGTCTTTTCAGCGAATGCTTCCTTTAAAGCCAGTATCGCCATTAAAGTCATGCCAAACCCGGTTGCCACTAACGTCATGGAGACGGTACGGAACTTATTATACATAGGCACGTAGTCGATAAAGATATTGGTCAGCCACATGAAGTTTTTTCCCCATGCAAGCATCATGGTCAATGCAATCATCGGAAGCAACCACCATTTGGTACGTTTATCCACCAGGAACAATCCCAGTACAAAAAGAAAACAAACAATAGCTCCGATATATACCGGACCAGAAGTGAAGGGTTGAGATCCCCAATAAAGCGGGAATTGATTATCTTTTAGTATCTTTTCTACATCCGGAGCGCCCAGGCTCGTTAGTCTTTTTCCTGTTTCACTGTCGGCGGATAGTGTTCCGCCACTGCCGCCCCCTTTGAAATTAGGAATCAATAAGGTCATGGTTTCATCGATCCCGTAACTCCATTGTGTAATATAATCCTTATTCAGCCCATGTTGCGAATTTTGGGTATCAACGGTCAGTCCGTTCGATTCCCCACGCATGGTGGCTTTGCTGTAATCGTATGTCAATAGCAGGGGAGTGGCGTTCATGCCCACAGCTATTAATACCGCCGCTAAAAGCGTACCACTTGTCTTCAGAAAGGCTGCTATTTCTTTATCCTTGATGCTGTAGATAAATTCAACAATAGCAAGGATAATTAAAATGATAAGAGTATAATAGAGTATCTGAACATGATTGGCATGTATTGCCAGACTCAAAAAAAGGACTGTGAGCAGGCTTCCCAGTACCCGTTTTCGCCGGTACGCCATAAACACACTCCCTATAAGTGGTGCCATATAGGCAATGGTGATGGCCTTGGAATTGTGTCCCGCCAGAATAATAATGAAGTTGTATGATGCAAACGAGAATGCAATGGCTCCAACTATTGCAAGCCATGGATTAACCCGGAAAGTAAGCAACAAAATATAAAACCCTACCAGATAGAGCATCAGGTAAAATAGAGTATTCGGGAAAATACGAATTATGTCATCCACATACTTAATCAGGTCATAAGGATGGGACATTGAAATCTGATACGTGGGCATCCCGCCAAACATGGAGTTTGTCCACAACGTGGCATCGCTATGCGTGGCGTTGTAATCGATGGTTTCCTTTGCCATACTCATCCAACTCTCGGTGTCATGGCCGATTAGTTGTTTCCCTTCTAAAACAGGGGTGAAATACAGAAACGAAATAACAACAAATATCAGGAAAGCAGCAATGTGCGGTGCAAATTTGGAAAGCACTTCTTTATTCATATGTATACTCTTAGTTTGCAAAAAGCAGTTTTCGGGAAAAATCATACAAAAGTACTATCTTTTTTCACAATTGTGATGCCTTTAGCGGTTAAAAATTGTTGAATTGTGAATTTCTGCACGATGATTGATTCTCTATATTCCAAATGAGACGATCCAATCTGATAAACCTTGTTCCTAAAAGTGCTCATTGCCCATTGTTAGTCATACTTTCCGGCAACTCTGTTTCGCCAATGCCGGTTATCGGATGAGGATAATATCCAAAATTGTCCTTTCTTATTTTTCCGAACCTAAAAACGTCTCATTCTTGCCGGTATGTTCAATAGGTAAAAGTACTAACTAAATTTAACGTTTCAAAGGAAACAGGCATGCAGTTGCGGTTCTTTCTCAACATCATATCCTCGAAATTCTGACTGTATTTGTTCTGTGCTCATAGGGGGTTGAGAGAGGGTTCATAGGGGGTTGAGAGAGGGTTGGTTGAGGGTTAGGAGAGGTAAACCTCAACCAACCCTCTC
>Ga0302215_10001600_pt1 | contig 15989 bp, 7 predicted proteins | sample II_Fen_N3_1_FD_194580 | JGI IMG/M metagenome (GOLD analysis project Ga0302215, IMG submission 194580) | Peat permafrost microbial communities from Stordalen Mire near Abisko, Sweden - II_Fen_N3_1 | ecosystem: Environmental > Terrestrial > Soil > Wetlands > Permafrost | place: Sweden: Abisko...
TCTGTCCATCGTGCTTTTCCCAGAATGATACGGTAAAACTACCCATAGTGCCTGCAAAATCATTCGGTTTGGCATAAGTTACAAATTTGCCAACGGCACCTTGTATCCCTTTTCCACTAATTCCGGAAATTGCGGTGGTAGCATTCACAGTAGCAAAATTGGCGCGAATACTATCTACTGCATTCATCAACGGATTGTCGGTGATACCATCAAAGGCTACATAAAATTTTAAAGGGCCACCTACCGGATTGGTGTCTTTTTTATAATCGCTAAAAGCTGGATGATTCATATCTTGACAGCTGTTGAACAAAATAAGTGCAACAGATAGAGCCATAATTTTTATAAATATTTTTTTCATATTTGTATGTTTTTATTTGTTAGCAATTATTTCCAATCAGCATTTTGAGTCAACTTACCCTGAGCTTTGTCGATTATTGTTTGTGGAATCGGATAGTATTTGCATTTGTCGGTATATCCGGCTGCACCAAGTACACTAACTGCATCTCCCCAGCGAACCAGGTCGAAGAAACGTTCGTATTCCATACCAAATTCGGCTCTTCTCTCTTTCTTAATTGCTGTGCGTAAATCGGCCTGTACGGTAGTGGTTACCGGAGGCAGAACACTTGCGGTTCCTCTGGCGCGACCTCTTACCATTTCCAAATAGCCCAATGCTTTGGTGGTATTAGCTGCACCACCAATTTCGTTGGCAGCTTCGGCAGCTATAAGCAGTACATCGGCATAACGCAGAAGTCTTATGTTCAGCCAGTTAGCATATTTAATACCGGTTGCTGATCTACGAGCAGGATCCGAATACACTTTCCTGTTCCAATAAGGCTGAATTGAACCTAGTGAAACTGGTACAGTTAAACCATAGCCATCAGAACCACCGGAATAGAGTATAGTTGTAGTTTTACGAGGATCACCGGCTTCGTACGAATCCACCAATGCTTGACTTGGCACATTCCAGCCCCAACCTAAATCCCAATCACCACTACCACGAACGCCTTGTGCACCGTTGCAGTTATTATTATAACTTACCGATCCATTAGCATTTACGTACATTTGAACTTCGAGGATTGATTCACTTGAGTTCTCGCCTTTTTCTGTGAAAAATTTATCGTATGAATCCAGTAGGCTGTATTGAGCTGAAGCCTTGACCTCTTCACATTTAGTTAAAGCTCCTGCCCAGTCTTTTCTGTACAATTTTGCTTTTGCCCACAGTGTATTAGCAGCACCTTTTGTTGCCCGACCAATGAATGAACTAAGCCATGTTGAGGGTAAATTAGTCGATGCATAAGTCAAATCCTGATCAATTAAAGCATAAATATCTGCAACGCTTGATTTTTCGATATTCGCATCACCTACATTGTAAATCTTGAAATCGATTTTAGGTACTTGTCCAAATGTTCTTACTAAATCAAAATAAGCATATGCTCTGAAGAATTTGGCTTCGGCCTGATTAATTTTATCTCCATCGGTAGTTAGCTTTAGCGAGTCGATATCGTGTAGGATGTCATTACAGGCATAAATCATCTTGTAATGTGCATTCCAATAATCAAGTAACAACCAACCATCCGATTTATCATATTTGAAGAAATCTGCCATTTGTTCGTAGTTGGCACCATCGGTTACAGTACTTCCTTTTATGGCATCATCGCTCCGCATTACATGCATAAATATCATGGGTAATCCGGTCATTCCTTCGTCGCGAAGAGTACCATAGAGTCCAAAAACTTTACCCTCTACACCCCCAACGGTTAAGTCTCCTTCGGTGGCTGTACCCTGAGGTTTACGATCCAGAAAATCAGTGCAACTTACCGCCATTAAAATCAGGGGTAAAATGAATATGAATAATATATTTTTTTTCATGACAATATATGTGTTAATTTTCAATTAAAATGTAATATTAAAACCTGCCGTAGTAATTGCCGGAACTGGATAACCTCCATTATCAACACCAAATTGGGTTGCACTACCACCTGCTTCAGGTGTAAATCCTGAGTTATGTTTCCATGTAATCAGATTTTGACCACTTACATAAAAGCGCAATGAGCTGATACCTAATTTCGACAGTGATTTATGATTAAAGTTATATCCTAACTGAACATTACGAAGTCGGATATAGCTACCATCTTCAATCATATAGGTCGAAGGCAAATTATTTATGGCATCGTTGCCCACTTTAGGTTCCCAGTTTGAAGTACCTGCACCTGTCCATCTTCCCAGCCGGGCATCGCGGTAATTAAATACGGCAAAGGAAGATCCATTACCCCAGCTGCGCCAAACTTCGTTTCCATACACTCCCTGAAAGTCTACTACCAGATCAAATCCTTTGTAATTCAACGAACCGGAGAAACCATAGGTAAAATCAGGAGTCGGATTACCGATTTTCGTACGGTCATCGGAAGTTATTTTTCCATCGGGGACTCCATTCGGACCACTGATGTCCTTAAATTTAAGATCGCCCGGTCCGTAATCTCCTAAGGTATTAACAGGGCTTGCCAATTTATCGGCATACGATTGATATACACCTTCTACCTGATAACCATAGAAATATCCGAGTGGATTGCCGGCTTCAGTTACAGAGTTGCCATCATAATATTTGTAACCATCTTTCCATACATTCAACACCTTGTTATTCATGGTGGTAAGATTACCACTTACGGAGAAACTCAAATCCTTATTTATCGATTGATTCCATGTAGCTAAAAATTCTAATCCTGAACTTTTGATAGAACCGGCATTCATGTAAAAGTTATTAGCTCCATCATTAACCATGGTCAACAGGTCTTTAGTTCTTTTGTCGTAATAGTTTGCTTCAAAATGTAACCTATTGTTTAGAAGATCCATTTCAACACCACCTTCATATGCATTTACAGTTTCCCACTTTAAATTCGGATTGTTTTTGTAGGCTAATTCATATGCTGGTACAATATTGTCGCCAAACACAGCCGATGAACCTGCAACATAATTAGGATAGTAAGGATAATGTACTCCGGTGTATTGGTTGCCCAATTGTCCAACCGATGCTTTTAATTTCATGTTATTAAACAGTGTTTGGCTTTGCATAAAGCTTTCCTGAGTAAGATACCATGCTCCACCCACTGCCCAGAAGTTTTGGAAGCGGTGACTTGGCGAAATTTCGGAAGATCCATCTCTACGGAATGAAGCGTTCAGATTGTATTTACCTTTGTAGTTGTACAAAGCTCTGAATAATGTAGATACTGTCGAACGTTCCCATTCTGATGGATTATTTGCGTCCGTGATTACTTTTCGTGATGAAGGATCACCATAAGGATATACATCCAGGTACCACCATCTTTTATCGTATGGTATAGGGTCACCACCTGCATATTGCGAAACTTGTCCTTTCGTTTGGCTGTAGTTTTCGAAATAAGTGGTAAAACCACCCAATAAGGTTATTCCATGATCTCCAAATTGTTTTTTATAGGTCAACAAATAATCTTGTTGAATTTTCGAATAGTTGTTTTTGTATTGTTCAACTGATGATTTAGCATTCCAATTCACTACCATGTAGTCTGGTCGGGTTTCTTCGGCATTGTAAACTTTAAACAATGGATTATAAGTCGTTCCGTCATTATATCCTAAGTCGGCATAGTAATTCACCTTGAAAGTAAAATCTTTTAGGAAAACATATTCCAGAAATCCATTTGCTAAAAACCGGTATTCTTTGTTCAATTGGGTGTTTTTGTTTCCTTCAACGAACATTAAGGGATTTCCGATTTGCGGACCACCAATTGCATCTGGCAATTTGTTGTAAACGCCATATGTTGTGTTGAATGGTTCAACAATAGGAGTAGCATTTATGGCTGCACTAAAATCGTGCAACTGTGGCTTGTTTGCTTTCGAACCGTTTACGTTTATGCCTATTTTTAAATTTTTATTGAGCTTAAGTTCATCATTTACCGATACAGTAAACTTATTGTAGGTTTCATTTTTGATCAAACCCTGTTCGTCCATATAACCAAAACCAACATACAATTTATTTTTGTCTGTTCCGCTGGAAATGCTGATGCTGTTCGAGTTGATCAATGCATTTTTCTGAGAGATAAGATCTACCCAATTGGTGTTACCTGAAAATAAACCATAGTTGGGATAGGCTACCGATCCCTGATTTGCTCTTTGTTCGTCATACAAAGTCATAAACCCTGTACGGTCGGTCATTTTGGGAGTTCCAACAATGTTTTTCACACCAAGCGAAGAGTTAACGCTCACGGTTACTTTTCCTTCCGCTCCTTTTTTGGTGGTTACAATGATAACACCATTAGCGCCTCTGACCCCAAAAATAGCTAATGATGAAGGATCCTTCAGTACTTCCATCGATTCGATATCTGCCGGATTTACAAAACTAATATTGTCATTAAAAATACCATCTACAATATAAAGGGGTTTCGTTTGATTTCTACTTACTGTACCACGTATACGAATATCAGGGTCTTCACTTGGTTTACCGGTATTTACAACACTTAATCCTGTAACTTTACCTTGTAGCGATGCTACCGGATTAGAGTTAGGTTTACCAGCCAGATCTTTACCCGATACATTTACGATTGATCCCGTAAGATCCCGTTTCCTTGCAGTTCCATATCCAACTACCACTACTTCATCCAAGGCTTGGGTTTCAGCTTCCAGTTCGATTCGTAATGTTGAAGCATTGATTGCTTTAATTTCTTTGGACACATATCCAATATACGATACAACCAACACTGAGTTTTGGGGTACTGAAAGGGTAAAATCACCATTAACGCCCGCTGTTGTACCGTTAGTAGTGCCTTTTTGAATAATGGATGAGCCGATTAATGTTTCTCCTGTCTTTTTATCGACAATCACTCCCTGCACACGTATATTTTGTGCAAAAAGCGAACTGGCACTTACAAGTGCAACCAGTAGGAGTAAAATAGTTTTTTTTCTCATGGTTCTCTTAAATTTAAATGGTTAGTAACATAATTTTTTATTGTATTTTAAATCCTAGTTTTTGTAGTCCTGTATGAATTTCAGGATTACTCATAAATAATTTCCAGAGCAAACCGCTTCTGTAGTTTTCTATCATTACGGCTATTGGTCCTTCGTCTATAGCCAGATAACTCTGAACTACTTGTTGGCCTTCTACCATGCCAGGATTGAAAGCATCATAAAATCCACATTTCCCGAATAATTGTTTCCCTCGGTCGAAGTAAAAGTGGCGTAAAGCATTCATTGAAGCATCGGGAGTATAGACTATTGAAGATATTGCTGCTGTAGGTGATATGGTTCCATTTTCATCATTCGTACCTGGTTGGTGTGAGCTGTAACCCACAATCGGGTCGTCGGATGAAGTAAATCCCCAGCAGTTTGCACCGTAACCCACATGTTTTTTAGGGTTCTCAGTGGCATAAGCCAGATGGATTAGAGCGTGTGAACGGTTTCGTTCGAAGTAATTTGTGTATTTGTCGGACAAACCATTCGGATTCAATCCCAAAAATGAGTAATGTGTAAAAAAGAGTGGTCCCCCATACTCCATCCCCAAATCAAGTTTGATACCGTAGTATTTTTTTCCATTCAAATAGTAGTTTGAATTAATATAACAATCCTCATACACAGAACGTTCAATGGGGAACGTTGGTGATGCTGCTGCCAGCACGTAGGTTATCAATGTTTCATCAAATCCGGTAATACGATGGTTCATTTTCCAACCATAGTTTTTTGACCAATGCCAGTACAAGGCATTTTGACCTTGTGTATACCAGTTCCATTCGATGGTTTCCCAAAGCCTGGTAATACGGTTAACCAATGTTTTCTCGTTTTCATTTCCGTTGCGGAAGTATTCGCGGGCGGTGAGCAATCCTTCTGTCAGAAAAGCTGTTTCAACCAGATCGCCACCATCATCAAACTGACTAAAGCTAAATACTTTTCCGTTGTTGGCATTGTACCAGTGTGCCCAGGCTCCGTGAAAACGTTCAGCTTTTTCGAGGAAGCCAACTATTTTATTAATCTTTTGGTAAGCGTCATTTCTGCTGAAATAGTTTCGTTCGGCTCCGGCAATCAGTGTCATAATTCCAAATCCAGTTCCACCTGTAGTAATGATATTACCATTCACATCGTTGCTCCGTTCTCTTGCCAGTCCGGTTTCAGGGTCGGCGAAATCGTAAAAATAACGGGTCGCATAGCGCTGTGTCATATCTAGCAAAGCTTCATCCGAAGATATCGGAACCTCAATGCGGATTTCGTATTTCTCAGCCTGATTGCTTTCTATGGAAAGACCTTTTGGTAGAATCCGATAAATAAAAGTTTGTTCTTTCTGCAATGGGTTCCCAAAGAAATCGAGAAAACAATCCTTATTTGTTTCAGCTATTTTACTGAAATTACTGTTACCATCGGCAGAACGGTATACTTCATAGGTAAATTCTGCATGATTTTCCCATGTCAACTCGTTGTGTGCAGGATAACCGAAACCTTTCAGGTTGGCGGGTACCACGCAGTTTACTTTCTCAGCAAAACTATTGCTGACGGCTAAAATTAGAAAGCTAAATATAATTATTCTTTTTTGCATCGCTATTGATATATAATATTAACTTCGTTTTAAAATAAATTTGTTTTAGGCACAAGCATTCAACCCAGATACGGATAAATAATCCGAATTGGTATGACTGAATTTTTGTACGTTTGTGGTGAAACAGATATTATCCGATATGATAGTGTAGAGGGTGGAGCAGTTTATTTGCTGATGACTGGTTCTATTTGCAAGGCCGATTCTCCCAACTCTAAAGGGAGAATCGTTTATTGCCTGCAAACATAACCAAAACCAAACAACAACAAAACCTTTTGCTTTTTCTATATAATAAGTTATACTATGAGTGCTGGATATATTTTTGAGATTCCCATTCTGAATTGCGAATTCAGTTGAGCCCTCCGATTTTGTAGATGAGTTTTCAAAGCTGAGGAGCATTGACACGACTAATGCTGTAATGACAAAATTCAGTTTCATATACGGTGTGATTCTTGGTATGCTGAAATAAGTTAACGCTGCAAAGTAACAGTAACAATTAGCCGAAAACAAATTTTCAGACCCAATAAGAACACTACATGTGAAAATAAGGCAAAATGAAAAACCCTATTTTAGCCCTACACATAATTAAATTAAGGATGTAATCATAAGATTTATAGTTGTTTGTTCAATAATTATTTTTTGGGGGATATAGATTGAATTTTATCAAAAAACACTATCATAATACAAATTGAAGGGCTGCATGTTTTTTCATGATAATACAATAACCCCCTTTTCATATCTTTCGGCGAAATACTAATCGGGCAGGGATGTGTTTTTATACTGGATTAGGAGCGCGGTAGTTTGCAAAGAAGTCAAATTAGAGATAATAATCAGTTCGTAACAAGGTATTGCTGCATTCTTTTGCATGGAAATATTGAAAACTACAGAGTGACTTTTGCTTACTAGGCATGAAGGAGATTAGTGTGCGCGATTTCGGAGTTGAGTTAGCGAGCTAGGTTTACTGCCGTATTTCATTACTATCGTTAACAGGTATTTAAACAAACTGGAAATGAATACATAAAAACAGAATAGGCTATCCAAGATTCCGGATAGCCTATTGTTATTATTCTAAATAGTTATTTCAATCTTTATTCGCTCAGGAAAATGTATCGTACCACCACCAGTACAAAAAGAATATACATCATCCAATGCACTTTCTTAGCTTTTCCTGTGGCCACTTTAAGCACGGTATAAGCCACGATACCTCCGGCAATACCATTGGCAATGCTATAAGTAAAAGGCATCATGATAAATGTAAGAAATGCCGGAAAACCTTCGGTAAAGTCATTGAAATCAATTTCGAGAACCGACGATGCCATCAATACACCCACAATGATAAGGGCAGGAGCAGTAGCAGCATTGGGTATAATTCCGGCAAGTGGTGCAAATACCAGCGCCAGTAAAAACAATACACCGGTAGTAATTGCAGTAAGCCCTGTGCGACCACCCTCACCAATACCGGCTGCACTTTCTACGTAAGTCGTCACAGTACTTGTTCCCATCAAAGCGCCAAACGAAACTCCGATAGCGTCAACAAGCATGGCTTTACCTATCTTGGGCGAGTTACCATCTTTATCCATAAGTCCGGCTTTAGTGGCAGTACCCACCAACGTGCCGAATGTATCGAACAATTCAACAAAGGTAAAAGTGAAGATCACCGTCCATATTCCCATATTCAATGCTCCTTTTATATCAAGTGCTCCTACAGCTAGATGATGAAAATCGGGCAAGCTGAAGACTTTGAAGTTTTCAGGAATAACCGTAACTCCCATAGGTATGCCGATCAGTGTAGAAGCTACGATGCTGATCAGCAAGGCTCCTTTTACACGTAAAGCCATAAGTATTGCTGCCAATCCCAATCCTATCAGGCAGAGAACCATCGAAGGATTATTGAAACTTCCCATACCAATATTCCATTCAAAGTATTTCAGAGTAGTGGGAGCGACACTTTTTCCAAGCGAAGCCAGTGTGGGTGGTATAACCTGAGCCGTTATCACCATTATTTCCGATAATTTGAATCCGATAATGGTAATAAATAATCCTATACCTACAGTTATAGCTCTTTTAAGCGAATCAGGTACCGCAGTTACTAAAATTTGTCGAACCTTGGTAACTGTAAGTAAAATGAATATTAAACCGGAAATAAATACCGCGCCCAGTGCCGATTGCCAGGGCATACCTACACCTGCCAGTGCTACAGTAGCAAAAAGAGCATTAAGCCCCATACCCGGGGCCAACGCCATAGGGAAGTTAGCTACCAGACCCATAGCAATAGTAACGAAACCGGCAGAAATAGCCGTAGCAAAAAACACCGCATTTTTGTCCATTCCGGTGACACCTAAAATATTAGGATTCAGAAAAAGGATATATGCCATGGTCATAAAGGTAGTTATACCAGCTATGATTTCCGTGCGAATGTTTGTGCCGTTATCATTTAGTTTAAATAGTTTTTCCAACATATGTTTTATGTATTAGATTGATTTAAAAATTCCATTTAGCTGCCAATGTCGGACATATTTTTAGTCCGTCCACTGTACCAAAGTTGGTAGCCACTTCTATTTCGCTTCCTAACGATAGGTGAGGAGTTACATTGTACCAGAACTGTGGCTCGGTGATAAACACATACTTTGTATTGGTGGGAGTAATAGCGTCGCCACTGGCATTCGTAAAATTCACATTATCTTCGCGCCAGAAATCGGCAAAACCCGATACGGTTAGCTTGTTCTTGAAATAATTCAAATTCCACACACCGGTTAACTGGAACGAGTTTGAGTTCTTTCCCTGAATGTTTTTGTAAAGCACCTTTAAGTTTAAAAATTTCGTAAATGCTTTGTCATGCCAGCCATAATCAACTCCGGCAAGATAAGCATTGTTGATCGGCAAGTAAGTAGATCCTACAGAAAGCAACCCGCCGTTGTACTCAATATGAGCACTCAGTGGTCCGTTCCAGAATTTCAGACAACGGGCTATTTCCATATACGCCAGCGAAGGATGATGATTGGGTCCTCCAAAATTCATGTCTACAAATAAGAAGGTATTACCCCAGTTATCTGTTTTAAACATTTCTATTGTTGAAGTTACGTATTTACGCTCTTTACCCAAATCGTAGTGTAACTGTAAATTGGTTTGAGCCTGTGCAACCAAAGCCATTAAAAGGCACAAAGTAAATGTGATTCTTCTCATAAACTGTCGTGTGTTTTTTATTTTATTGAAAGTGAATTCCTGTTGAGCAATATCCGTTCTTCTCCCAGCAGGAATAAATCGTCTCCTGATATGGTAATAAAGGACAAAAAAACTTTATATATTTTAAGCGGCAAATCTAGTACATTTCTGTGGATATTCATGAGATGTTAATTCTGCCCGCTTTCCCTTTTGAAGTTCAATAAATTTCAATTACTTGCAGTTCTATTCTTTGAATTCAATCATAAATTCAGTCAAACTTTTAGAGGAGGGAATTCCTATTTTTTTTCTAATGCGATATCGTCCCACTTCTACTCCTTTCAACGAGATATTCATCAGATGAGCAATGTCTTTACTCGATAAGTTTAGTCGTAAATACGCGCAAAAACGAAGGTCATTAGAAGTCAGTTCGGAAAATCTGGTATGTAAGTTTCGGAAAAAATTCTCATGAATCCGGTCGAAATTGGTTTGGAAAATAGCCCAGTCATCTTCCGACGACAAATTCTCATCGAGCAACCGAATAAGTTTGTCGTAGTATTTATTCGGATATTGCGTGCCAAGTGCTTTCTTCTGATTGATAACTTCTTCTTTAATCGTAACCAGAATTTCATTCTTCTTTATGATGGTCATGGTCGATTCGGCTAACTCTTTACTTTTCACCGTTAGTTCCGATTCAAGCTTTTCGTTTTGCAGTGCAATGATTTTTTGTTCCCGCTTTTCTATTTCTTTACGTCGAATCTCTTCCTGTTCCTGTTTTATCTTCTCTTTTTTCAACTGAAATGATCGGTGGAAGTAAGCATAAATACCATAACCGGACAGAATAATAAGCAGAAGATAGAGTATTTTGGCAGCTATACTTAGATAGAATGGCGGATTCACCTCAAAGGTATAACTTGTAGCTGACAGTTTGATTCCATCTTTCGTAAATACTTCCGCTTTGAACGTATATTCGCCGTGGGGCAGATACCTGTATGCTTTCTGCGAAGAACCTGTGGCTTCACTCCAGACCTTATCCAAGCCTTCGAGCTTATAGCGGAAATTGAGATTATTCAGATTGCTGTATTGTGGATAAAAAACGGTAAATAGGATGTTGTTTCGTTTAAAGGGAGTTTCAGGCACCGGATCAGATGCAAGCGGCAGACAGACTTTTTCTTTGAGCTCATCGTCCGAAGTTTGTATACTCTTTACTTGCAAAGCAGTAGTAGGTGTTTTCTTATTAAAGTTATCTTTGTGGTACAACGCCAATCCATTATCAAGTGTAAACAGGCATTCGCTGTCTGAAATGGGGATGATGTTTTGATTATCGTCCACAGCCTGATTAAGAAATAGCCCGTACTGCACCACATCCAGTATTTTAATGGCACCTGGTTTTACCTGCACCAAAGCAGCTTCGCCATTCCGAATAAACCAATATAAATCGACCTTGAAATGACAAACCCTATGGGCATGTGAGAAATACCCAAGGCTTTTATTCAATTCATCATATGGAATAATCTTTTTACGAATATCGTCATAAGTATAGAACGCATTATTGTCGGTAAAAACCACCCGATTATTGACTGAGAATACATTGATGGGCGACTTATGTTTCTGATCCAGCGAATTGAAAGTGCTGATATGCTCAATTTTCTTTAAGTCAGTACTTAGTTGAATTGCATATAAAGCCTGATGCAGGTGGCTGGCCCAAATAGTTCCTGTATAGTCTATTTCGATGTAGCGGATCGGATTTAGAAAATTATCTATTGCATGACTAAAAGCCCATACTCCATTTCGTTTTTCGTAAATGCAAAGTTTCGTATAAGTTCCCTGAACCAATACCTCCTTTCCATGAATAACACCTTGTCTAATACAAATACCTCCTTTTACTGGGGATAAGCTGCTGATACCTTTGGGTGAAACATCAAATGTTTCTTCATTATTTCCACATATCTGCTGTTTGTCAAACTGATCGACACTCCATACTTGCCCCTTTATCTTCGACTCCAGCTGTAAATTCAGTATACCTTTTCGGTCATTACTCAATTCGGCTTTGTACAGTCCCTGATTAGTGGCAATGTATAAATTTGGTTCGTCATAACTGAGTGAATAAATGGCTCCTACCGACGAATTAAAAGAATGTATATAACGGATTGATGAATTAAGTTGAATTAATGCTATTCCCTTATCCAGTGCCAACCATAGGTTATTGTCTTTATCGCAGCACATACCGAGTACTGTATTATTCTGCAAAACATTCGAGGTGTTTAGTGTCCACAGCTTTTGTCCGGATTTACTTATGGCAATAACACCTCCTAAAATGGTTCCGAGTATGATAGTTCCGTTTGGCGAAATAAGAGCCCGGTTTAGTTCTGCTCTTTTTAGTTCGTCGTCAGCAGTAGTCTTGAACTGACTTATCGTTTTTCCATCGAAGGTGTATAAACCATTAGAATTGGTAACCAGTAACGAGCTTGACTTATCCAGAGGAAGAACAGAAATAACAGGATCTTTAAGCATGCCTTTGCACACAGGCGTAAATTTATTGCTCTTTATATCGAACGAACTAAATCCATATTGATCGGTATGGGTGTAAATTTGATGATTGCTGACATTAAAGAAAAGAAAAGTAAATGGACACCGATAGCCTTTTACTTCACCGTTTTTATAGGTAAAATAAGAGGTAAACGATTGAAAAATAATCATTCCATCTAAATCAAGGATGCTCCATATCTCGTCATTTTGCATCTTGTATTTCTTCAGTTTAGCCGAAAGAGAGTGATATATAAGCTGCCCGGTTTTGTTTTTATCAAAATAGCCGAACTGCTCGAACGAGCCTACATAAATATTATTTTCCTTGCTTATCAGAATAGAACGTACTATTTGATTGCCCGGTATCTGATGGGTTTGCCACAAAGAGCCGTCGAACTCCAGTACTCCATGATTATTTCCAAAATACATAATACCGTCTTTCCCCTGTGCAACAGCCCAGTTTTGGTTAGATGCATTGTAATCTTTCTTGGTAAATTGTGTAACAACTGGTGTGAATTCTTGTCCGAATGATAGAACAGAGATGAAAATCAGAGTAAGAAGAAAGTATTTTCTCGAGCTGGTATTCATGCGCATAATTTCTATTACTGTTAGCGTATTAAAGGTTCTCGTTACAAATTACGGAAAGTTCTTTGACATGGCAAAATATTTTCATGTATATCTGTTTCTCATGTATTTGGTTTCGACAAGTCATTCAACAAAAGAGCCTTGCAGAAATTAATCAGCAAGGCTCTCTCGGCTTTTATAAAACGTATTTCTATGAATTATTTCTTTGATTCAGCAAGCTTTTTGTTCGCTTTTTTGAGTTTAGATATGCTAATCAGTTTTTCCATTTCAACTGTAATAGGTGAAGCGATAAATACTGAAGAATATGTTCCAATGAAAATACCAAATAACATAGCAAAAATAAATCCGCGAATTGTTTCACCACCAAAAATAAACATGGCAAGTAAAGTCAGTATTACAGTTGCCGTGGTACTGAATGTACGTCCTAACATTTCGTTTACCGATAAGTTGATAAGTGATATTCTGTCTCGTTTTGGGAACAATAGCACGTTTTCACGAATACGGTCGTAGTTAATTACAGTATCGTGAACCGAATATCCGATTACTGTCAATATCGCAGCAATAAACGCCTGATCTATTTCCATTGAGAATGGTAAGAATCCATATAACAAGGAGAACAGTCCTAAAGTGATAATCGCATCGTGAGCCAAAGATACAATAGCTCCCAGCGCATAACCCCATTCTCTGAATCGAATAAAGATATAGACACCAATACCAAAAATTGCAAAAAGTACTGCCCAAATTGCTGCGCGGGTAATATCATCGGCTACAGTAGGTCCTACTTTTTGAGAACTCTTTATACTTTCTTTAATAAATTCCGCTTTCGTAATTGAGCTTTTAAGTAAAGGTTTCAGGTTGTCATAAAGTTTACCTTCAATCTCATTATCAATCGTTGCAGAGTTGTCGTTGATTTTATATTTTGTAGCAATACGAACCTGATTGTCTGAACCAATAGTAATTACTTGTGGCATATCACCTTCAAATGCATTTTCCAGCAATCTACGTACATTGTCAGTACTTACAGGTTTATCAAAAGCCACTACATAGTTACGTCCTCCTGAAAAATCAATACCCAAACTAAATCCACGGACAGCAAATGAAATGCAACTGATTAATATTAAGGCACCTGATAAACCATAGAACCATTTACGCAATCCCATGAAATCAATTTTTGTATCCTTAAACCAATTTTTAGTAACACCGGTAATGAATGAAATTTCTTTAGTGCTTTTGTGATCAGCATACAAATACAACATGTAACGTGTAAGGAATACTGCAGTAAAGAACGATGTCATAACACCAATAATTTCAGTCACAGCAAAACCTTTTATAGGTCCTGTACCAAAATATATCAAAATAATAGCTGTTATAACTGAAGTAACATTAGAGTCAATAATCGCAGAAAGTGCATGACCAATACCATCGTCAATCGCTTTTCTCATGGTCTTTCCTTTGTTCATTTCCTCTCGGATACGCTCATACATAAGTACGTTAGCATCTACCGCCATACCCAGTGTAAGCACAATACCTGCTATACCCGGAAGGGTAAGTACTGCACCAAAAGAAGATAAAACTCCAAACAGGAAGAATACGTTGATAAGTAATGCTATATCCGCAATCAAACCAGGAACTATTCCGTAATACATAACCATGTATAACAATACAAGAATAAAGGCAATAACAAATGAAATGAAACCATTGTTAATAGCTTCTTGTCCCAATGTTGGACCTACAATGTTCTCTTGTACAATGTGTGCCGGAGCAGGCATTTTACCCGATTTCAAAGTGTTTGCTAAATCATTTGCTTCATCTACTGTAAAGTGACCGGTGATTTGTGAGCTACCACCATCAATCTCTGTATTTACAGTTGGGAATGAATAAATATAACCGTCCAGAGCAATAGCAATTGATTTGCCGATATTGTCTTTGGTCATACGTGCCCATGTTTTAGCTCCTTCCTGATTCATGGTCATGCTAACCTGAGCTTCAGATGAATTTTGGCTGAAATCTTTACGGGCATCAGTAATTACATCACCACCTAATGGAGCACGTCCATCGCGGTTTGTTATTTTAATTGCAATTAGCTGGAAAATTTCTCCTTTTTTATCAATTGATTTTACAGACCATCTCAGTCCCAAGTCGCGTGGTAAAGCTTCTTTTACCTGCTTGATTTTCAAATACGTATTGATTTGAGCAGTATCTTTGCTGTGTGCGTATCCTACTACCGGACCGCGAGCCACTTGTCCACCCTGAGCGTTAACTTGCAGAATGGCAAATAGTGGATTTTCTTTTTGGCTCTTTTCGAGTACTTTAGCAGAGTCGGTTGTCGAAGCATTTTTGTGTTGTAATAAGGCTTTCAGACTATCTACTTTGTTTAAAGCAGGTGTTTTGCTTGCTGCAGCTTTAGCTGTAGGAGCAGTACTATGTGTATTTGATACGGTTGAATCCTTTACAACAGCAACACCCCCGTTTTTCTGTAAGGTAGCAATTACTTTATTTGCTTCAGACAGGTTATTTATAATTTCATTTAATTCATAAGTTTCCCAAAACTCAAGGTTAGCAGATCCCTGCAGCAATTTACGTACACGTTCCGGCTCTTTTACTCCCGGAAGTTCAATTAAAATACGTCCGTTGCCCAGTTTTTGGATATTAGGTTGAACCACACCGAAACGGTCGATGCGTTGGCGTAATACATTGAAAGAGTTGGCAATAGCTCCATCGACTTCAGTTGTCAGAACTTTTAGCACATCAGCATTTGAAGTTGTTAAAGAAATTTTATCTTTCAACTCGAATGTACTGAAGATGGTTGACAATTTGGCTTGAGGGTCAAGTTTGGTATAAGATTCTACAAACAAATCTATATACGTTTTTTGACTGTTAGTTTTTTGGAGCTCAGTGGCATTTATTAATGCTTGATTAAAATTTGCGTTGGTGTTGAAGTCAGATAGTGAACGAATAATATCGGCAACCGATACTTCAAGTGTTACGTTCATACCTCCTTTCAAGTCAAGACCGAGATTAATTTCCTTTTCGCGACATTCCTTCAGTGTGTATCCTAACCACACTTTTTCGCTAGAAATAGAGTCTAAATAATTGAACTCTTTCATTTTATCTCCTTTAGCATAAGCTATTGCCTTTTTGCTGTACGAATTTGTAACAACGCTAAATGAAA
>Ga0302215_10001602_pt1 | contig 15964 bp, 15 predicted proteins | sample II_Fen_N3_1_FD_194580 | JGI IMG/M metagenome (GOLD analysis project Ga0302215, IMG submission 194580) | Peat permafrost microbial communities from Stordalen Mire near Abisko, Sweden - II_Fen_N3_1 | ecosystem: Environmental > Terrestrial > Soil > Wetlands > Permafrost | place: Sweden: Abisko...
TGCCATATATTATTTGTTATTTACTTCGTGATATTATGCCTTCGGCGATATTTACTCGCTGCGCTCGTGATATTCACTTCGCTTGATTAAATCGTAATTCAGTTGATTTCTCCCTCAAAAACAGTGGTTGCACTGCCTGTCAGGTAAACGTGATTGTCGGCTTCATTCCATTCAATGGTGAGATCGCCACCCAGTAGTTCAACAGTTACTTTGCGGTCTGTAAGTCCATTCAGAACCGCAGCAACCACCGAAGCACATGCCCCGGTTCCACAAGCCATCGTTTCGCCCGAACCACGTTCCCAAACGCGCATTTTTACTTTGTCTTTGGAAACAACTTCAATGAATTCGGTATTTGTGCGACGAGGAAAGATGGGTGCATTTTCAATCATTGGACCAATTTTGGGTAAATCCAGTTTGTCAATTCCGGTGGTAAATATCACCGCATGCGGATTGCCCATAGAAACACAGGTAATGTTGTATTGCAGCGTGGCCGAGAAACAAATTGCTTCGTCAATCACCTGCTTTTTATCGATGGTGGTAGGTATTAATGCCGAATCCAATATCGGTTCGCCCATGTCCACGGTAACCTGTTCCACCTGATTGTTTTCATCCAAAAACAGCTTAAGCACTTTTACGCCTGCCAATGTTTCGAGAGTCACTTCGGTTTTATCGGTCAAGCCTTTGTCATAAACAAATTTGCCAATGCATCGCGAAGCATTTCCACACATTTCCGATTCAGAACCATCGGCGTTGAACATACGCATTCTGAAATCAGAAGTTTCCGAAGGCAGTATCATGACCAATCCATCCGAGCCGATGCCTTTGTGGCGGTCGCTGTACCGAATGGCAAATTCCTCCGGGTTATCTATTTTTTCGACGAAACCGTTTACGTAAATGTAATCGTTTCCGGTTCCGTGCATTTTAGTAAATTTCATTTTTTGTCTTTTTAGTCTTAGAGAACTACAAAATTAATCATAATGAAACAATATGGAATTCAATATGAGTTATCGTTTATGTTATTGGCTTTAAAATAACGAAACGAAACAAACGGATTGGTATTTGTGATAAAAATATATATTGTGGTCGGTTTTGGTGTTGAACTGTAAATTATTGCGCTGATTTAATCTGTTCGACAATTGTTGTTTTAGCGATAAGTAGAATAAAAAAACACCTGACAGGTTTTTAGAACATGTCAGGTGTAATCGTAAAATTTGATTTAAATATTTTCATTCTGCCAATCGATCCAATAATCGGAACATCAATTGATTGTTTTGTTCAATGTAAGCGGTTGTCTGTAAAATCTGTTCGGCCGATTGAATGGTGTCGCTTGCCACTAATTCATCCCTTCCATGTTCAACCATTCCGTTCAGCGATTCCTCGGTAACTTCAAAGTGAAATTGAAGTCCAAGTACCTTTTCGTTGTAGATAAACGCTTGATTGGCGGTAATCTCCGACTGAAACAGCTGCTTGCTGTCCGCAGGTAAATCGAAGGTGTCGCCATGCCAGTGAAATACCGGAAATTCATTCTCAAAATCCGATACGATGGGCAATGTTTTACTTTCGTCACTTAGTTGCAGATTTAACCAGCCAATTTCTTTCTGCTTGTTTGGATAAACTTTAGCTCCAAGAACCTCAGCAATCAACTGTGAACCTAAGCAGATTCCAATAACAGTTTTACCATTTTCGATAGTTTGCTTGATAAACGCCTTTTCTTCTGTCAACCATGGATAAATAGCTTCGTCGTGCACGCCCATCGGTCCGCCCATCACAATCAGCCAATCAAAATCATCCGGTGCTGGAAGTTGATAATTGTCATAAAAACGGGTATAACCGAGCGAATGACCGTTATGGTCGACCCACTGCTCGATGCAGCCAAGCCCTTCAAAAGGAACGTGTTGCAACGTATGTATTCTGAGCATACTCTAATGTATTTATATCTGATTGTTGAATTTTAAGCTGATGCAAACTTAGTAAAAAGCGTTGAGAATACAATGATTTATAACAAAACCCCACTACATAATGATTCTATACAACGGGATTTCGTTCTGAATTTAGATTGTAAACAATTTGAATTTTAGTTACTTACATTAATACGTATTGAAGTACTATCATTAGAAACACTATCGGTTTGCGATGTTGTTTCAATCTGATTTTCAAACTGGGTGCTTTTCTTGACCTTGTTTTTTAACGTAAAGGTGCCTGTAATCATGCTTACTACAATAACAGCAAAAAGCCCGAGCAATAATTTGTTACTTGTTTTCATAAATTTGAAATAATATGTTGAATACTTGAGTTAATAAATGATTTCGTATAGGTAACGATTCGATTTCCGCTCGTATGAACGGAGTCTTCTTTTACCAACGACTGACTGATTTCCGCTTGCATGGAGCGGAGAGGCTGCATCACAAGATTATTATCTTTTAGGTTGTGGAGCGCTCCAAAACCTACAACTGCTACAACAACAATAGCTTTGGGGATTCTTTCGGATAATTTCATACGATAGTAATTGTTTTTTTTAAGGTCGTATGGAACTCGCATGTCACTATTATCATAATCTATGGTGTTTGTAAAACATGCTCGTTTCATTGGTGAATCTTATCGATGGTTTTTAATATATTCGCCGTAAAGATCCTTTAACTCGTCGAAACTCATGTCGAGCAGGGATATATTCTTGAAAAATACCGGCAATTCATGTTCGGTGAATTGATTTCTCCGGTATTTGATGATCTTTTCTTTGGCTTGTTCGGCAACGAAATAGCCTACTCCACGTTTGTTGAATATGATTTCGTTGTTTTGCAAAAAGTCAAATGTGCGCATGACGGTATTGGGATTAACCTCCAAGTCCACTCCCAATTCCCTCACAGACTGAATGCGGTCGCCTTCGTTCCAGCGGCCAAGTAATATCTGTTCGCAGACGTAATCGCCTATTTGCAGGTAAATGGCTTGTGTATCTTTGAATTCCATAATGTTATACTTCTTTTTCAGTTAAGCGGAAATACGAAGCGACCCAAAAGAATGGGATTAATAAGTATTGTCCATATACTCTTACAAAATAATTAGAATCTCCAAGAAAGTCACCTGTTTCTGGTTTTATTATACTAGAATTGAGATGAAATGTCCCAAAGGTGATTTTAAGTAAGATAAGTTCTATAATTAATAATACAAATCCAATGGCAGAGAGGGCAAGCAATGTTTTTACGATAGAGTTTCTTTTGAAAAATAAAGCTCCAAACATGAATAAGGATTGTACAAAAGCAAATTTACGCAGAAGTATCCATAAAGAAAACTGGTACGACATGGTTTCCTTTAGAAAATGACCATTAATCATGACAGATTTAGTTTTTATGGTCGAAAACAAATTAAAGGTATTGCTAAAATAGGGTTCATTTATAAAGCTTGGTAAAATAGATAAATAGTAAATACCATAGCTAATAAGGTTTCCAATAATATATACAACCAAAGTCATAACCAAATAGTATATAGTATTCAATAAAATTGATGCAACAAGCTTTTCAGTTTGAGTAGCCGGAAGAATTAAATATTGTATAGCATTCGGAGTGTTTGATAAATTTTTGAATAATCGGGTTGCAAACAGAATACCCCCGATAAATAAAATTAGATAAAAAATAGTTTTTTCATGAGCAAATATAAAAGCAATAGTTATTATTCCCCATGTTGTTAGTTCTCGTTGTTTGTTTTCTATAAAATATCCTTTGAGTAATAGCCCCAATCGTTTGATATTAAATGTTGTATTCATGTTTTTCGATTTTAAAAAAGTTTAATAATTCGTTCTTTATCAGAAATAATTGCATTGAACAGCAATTCAATATCCAATTTACTTTCTTCACCGGTTTTGTTTTCGCAAACCTGATACAATCCACGGAGTGTATCTTCGCTATAAATCACACTTTCGTCTTTTTCATTGCGGTCGGCCACTCGGAAAAGTAGTTTTTTGGTGATTTCTTCAATAGGTTGATTAAACTCAATTTTATGTTTTTCCATAACAATAATGCTGTCAATCAAGCTGTCCAAATCGTGAACCTGATGGGTAGAAATAAGCAGGCAACGACTTTCGTCGATGGCAGAAGCTACCATCCGGCGGAATTGTCCTTTGGACGGTATGTCCAATCCGTTTGTTGGTTCATCCATAAGCATTAACTTGGTATTGGTCGCCAGTCCGAAGGCAACAAAAACTTTCTTTTTCTGACCATGTGAAAGTTTTGTCAGCATTGATTTCTTGTCAACGATATCAAACTCTTTCAAATATCCGTTGAATTGTTCAGCGTTGAAATTCGGATAAAAGGGTGCATAGACTTTCTCGTAATTTTCGATACTCAACGTCAGCTGTGGTAATTCTTCGGGAATGAAATAGATTTCACGAAGCATTTCCGGATAACGTTTCGTAGGGTTAAAACCCAAGGTGTCAATTGAACCTTGTTGCGGAAAATCCAATCCTGAGATTAGTTTCAATAAAGTACTTTTGCCTTCGCCGTTCTTGCCAAGTAAGCCATGAATGCGTCCTGCTTCGAGCTTTAGGCTCAAATTGCTAAGTAATTCTGTTCGTTTGGTGTAACTGAATGTTACGTTTTGTACATTTACCATGATTGTAAATTATTACGATTATTAGTTGATTTAGTGTATTAGTGAAATAGTACACCGCAAAAGTATAGCAATATTTTGAACAGAAAGCAATTTGTAGGTTAAAAAAAGTTAAAGCTCGAAAAATATTTCTGAAACTCACATTTGTCGGGCATTTTAGTTTTTGTGAAAAATTAACTCGGCATCTAAAGTAATGATTCCAACCCCAAAAATGCTTACCTTTGTGCTAATTATAGACAAAAGAGCCAAGAGCCAAGAGTCAAGACTTTTGGCTTGTAACCAAATATATACTACTGCTGGAAATGCATACAACAAACGAAAAACTACAGGAATTCCAACGATTGCTCGAAATAATGACCGAACTACGCGCTAAATGCCCGTGGGACAAGGAACAAACCTTCGAGAGTCTGCGGACACTCACTATAGAAGAAACCTACGAACTGGCCGATGCCATTATTCGTGAAGATAAAAAAGAAATCCGCAAAGAGCTGGGCGATATATTACTGCACATTGTTTTCTACTCCGAAATGGGTTCTGAAACCAACGATTTCGATATTTACGATGTGTGCAAAGGCTTGTGCGAAAAGCTGATTTACCGCCATCCACATATTTTTGCCGACGTAACCGCCGAGAATTCGGAAGCTGTGATGCAAAACTGGGAAACGCTAAAACTAAAGGAAAAAGGGGGCAATAAATCTGTCTTGTCGGGTGTGCCAATGTCGTTACCGGCACTCATTAAAGCGCACCGCATACAGGACAAAGCCCGCAGTGTAGGCTTCGATTGGGAAGAACGGGAACAAGTTTGGGACAAAGTGCAAGAGGAAATTGACGAGTTTAAAGCAGAAGTTGCAGCCATAGACAGAGATAAAATGGAAGCCGAGTTTGGTGATCTGCTTTTCAGCCTGATTAACGCCGCCCGCCTGTACGACATTAATCCCGAAAACGCGTTGGAGCGTACCAACCGCAAATTTATCAGCCGTTTCAATTACCTGGAATCTAAAACTATCACCCTTGGTAAAGACCTGAAAAAAATGACGCTGGCCGAAATGGACGAGATTTGGGAGGAAGCTAAGAAGGTGGAGAGAACCCCTAACCCCGAAGGGGGACTTGAAGATTAGTTGGATATTTAAAAATTATATGTACTTAATTCTATTCTGTTTAATAATAAAAAACAACAACAATGGAAGAACATAATCATGAAGAATACGAAAAAAACGAATCGAAAGAAAGATTAAGGGAACAATTGGGTGTTGATCCGGATGAGCTACTGGATTCAGTGAGCAGATTTATGGAATTATATCGTAAGATTAAGTTGTTGCAATTTCCATTAACAGAGGACCTGAAGGTTGACCTGAAAGAATTGTTTGAAAAGCAATATCCGGGAATAAAGCCTTATATTCAAATCTGGCATGTAAACTGGGTATTCGAAGCCATGGAAGGAGTAGCCAATACTTTGTCCATACGATTGGTGAATTTCTTTGAGAAATTGGAGAAAGGACAAAACTTTATGGAAGGATTTGATAATTATGATCGATGTGTGGAGTTATTTGCCAAACCTTACGAGGCTCATAAAAGGGTGATTGAATACGACAAATTGAAGCTCAATGCCGAACAGCTGAGGATATACGAACAGGTTGTTGAAGATGCGTATCAGGAGGACTTGATAGGATTCAAACAAATGAATCTGGAGAGAAATGAATTTTTGAATGTTGTACATATGCAGGTGCTTCAATATTTTGGTGAACAGACCGAGACACTTACCCCTGACCAATTGTTACATTACGATATCTTAGTAGGGATGGGTTGGCACGATTATTTTGATAATTGTAAAGAATTAAACTACTATCTGATTAAAAAAAACATGCAGGAATATCCCGGTTTGGATTATGATCATTTTTTATTGAAAGAAAACGAAAAGTATCGTGAAGAATCAGCGCACAAAAATCAAATTAAAGGAGAATGAGTTTTAATATGAAAAATGTGGATATACTGTAAAATTAGACGGTTAAAAAAACGAAAAAAAAGAGCAAAATAATTGGAATGGTCTCAAAAAACGAAAAAATAAGGTTAAAACTTTTGGATTGTTAACAAAAAAAATTAGCTACAACCTCTATAATCAGGCATTATGAATAAACTAGTTATTATTGGAAATGGATTTTTGATAGATATGATTAAATTTATGAAAAGATCATAGATAGTTATGAAACAGGTTCTAATGGGCATAGTATGTTTATTTTGTGTATCAATTATTTTAGATACGCAAATTGTTGCAGAAAGTATTAATTATCAAAATACAATCAATATTGAATATAATGATTCAATTGATAGTGTAAGGCTTGAGGTAATGAATCAAAAGGCATTTAGCATTGCAAACCTGAAAAAAGGAAAATCAATGTATGTTTTTAATTCAGATACAATTAGTCTCAAGTTAGGTTATATTTTTTCCCACAACGTAAAACACTTAATGATAAACCGCAAATCAAATTATTTAGTTTTTACCGATATTTATATGATTACTAATAATGGTTTTAAAAAAGTATGTTCAAAATCTATCAATTCTCTCTCATATATTTCTGAAAGCATACGCGATGTAAATGGAGATGGATATTTAGATTTTTTGTTTCATTGGTATCCAGAATCAGGGTGTTGTTTGAGAGATATTTATGATGTTTTTTTACAGAAGAAAGATGGAAGCTTTGTAGAACAACAGGAGTTTGTAAACCCTAATTTTGATTCAAAAAAAACAATAATTGGTTTGTGTTATGGGTATGAAGCACCGCTTTATAAATATAAATGGAATGATTTTAAAGTGGATACTATTGAATATATATATTTACCTGATAGTACAAACGGAAATCAAATTATTAGAAAAAAGAATCTTCGAAGTGATGAAAAAGTAGAGATTCTAAAGAGATTGCCAACAGAATATATTAAAATTGGATTTAAAGTTAAATAAATGCCCCTTTAGGGGCTAGGGGCAACTATGTTATATCCTTCTCATTTCGAACAAAAAATAGCTTTTACCACCATTCGCCAATTGTTGAAAGACAAGTGTGTGAGTTCGTTGGGCGAAGAAAAAGTAGATGAAATTCAGTTTTCGTCGGACTATGCCGATGTCATGCGTTTGCTTAGTCAGACCGACGAAATGCTGCGTGTGCTCACCACCGATGCCGACGAATTGCCGATTGGTGATTTTTACGATGTGCGTCCGGCATTGTCGCGGGTGCGGATTGAAGGGCTTTTTCTGGACGAGTTGGAGGTATTCGATCTTCGGCGGGCGTTGGAAGCAGTACGCCGATTGGTGGCATTTCTCACCAAACACGAGGTCGAAGTTTATCCGCATTTACATGAATTGGTAACCGGTATTGAAACTTTTCCGTTGATAATCAATCGCATTGATGGCATTCTCAATAAGTTTGGTAAAGTCAAAGACAATGCTTCCAACGAGTTGGCACGTATCCGAAAAGATATTTTTCAGGTGCAGAGTTCCATTTCCCGCACACTGAATTCCATACTTCGCCAGGCGCAAGCCGATGGCTATGTGGAAAAAGACGTGGCACCCACAATGCGCGAAGGTCGGTTGGTAATTCCCGTTTCACCTGCTTTTAAGCGCAAGGTAAGTGGTATTGTTCACGACGAATCGGCTACCGGCAAAACGGTATTTATCGAACCGCAACAAGTGGTTGAATCTAACAACCGCCTGCGCGAGCTGGAAGGCGAGGAGCGACGTGAGATTATGCACATTCTGGTGGAATTCACCAATTTTGTACGTCCGCATACCGAAGAAATCGTTGCTTCGCAGCATTTCCTGGGGCAAATTGATTTCCTGCGTGCCAAAGCACTTTTTGGGTCGGACATCAATGCCATTAAACCGCGTGTTGACAATTGCTGTCAACTGGAATGGGCAAAAGCCATTCACCCGATTCTCTTCCTTTCACTCAAAAAACAAGGAAAAAGTATTGTTCCGTTGGATATTACCCTGAACGAGAAACAACGCATTTTATTGATTTCAGGTCCAAATGCCGGAGGTAAATCGGTTTGTCTGAAAACGGTGGTTCTGCTGCAATATATGCTTCAGTGCGGACTGCTGGTGCCGCTTCGCGATAGCAGTCGTGCGGGCATTTTTGACCGATTGTTTATCGATATTGGCGACGAGCAATCCATCGAAAACGATTTATCTACTTACAGTTCACATTTGCTGAACATGAAATACTTTATCAAAAACAGCAATGAAAAAACGTTGTTGCTGATTGATGAATTTGGAACAGGAACGGAACCTATGATTGGCGGTGCCATTGCCGAAGCTACATTGGAACGCTTTAATCGAAACCTTGCTTTCGGGGTAATTACCACGCATTACACCAACCTAAAACATTATGCCGAAGATGCCGAAGGCATTGTGAACGGTGCCATGCTGTACGACCGTCAGCATTTGCAACCGTTGTTCCAACTCAGCATTGGCAATCCCGGAAGTTCGTTTGCCATTGAAATTGCCCGTAAAATTGGTTTGCCCGAAGATTTGATTGCCGAAGCAGCCGACAAAGTAGGAGCGGAGCATCTTGATTACGACAAACATTTGCAAGACATTGTTCGGGACAAGCGCTACTGGGAAAACAAACGCCAGCAAATTCGTCAAAAGGAAAAGAAGCTGGAAGAAACGTTGGCGAAGTATGAACTGGAGATGCAATCCATTGACAAACAAAGGAAAGAGATTACTCAAAAAGCAAAAACCGAAGCTCAGAATTTATTGAGTGAAGCCAATGCTAAAATTGAAAATACCATTCGCCAGATAAAAGAAGCCGAAGCAGAAAAAGATAAAACAAAGGTTGCCAGGAGAGAGTTGGAGGAATTTAAGGCCAAAATTGAAGAGACGACCCCTAAATCTCGTTCGACTGAGCTCACGCCGAAGCCTAAAGGGGACTTTAAGAGTGCCAGTTCGAAACTTCAACTAAACAAAAAGTCTTTAAATAAGCAGGCAAAACCAGATACTCGGAACTCAGAACTCGAAACTTTTAGTATCGGTGCTAACGTCCGCCTCAAAGGCCAAACCGCTACCGGACAAATCATTGAAATTCAGGACAAGCAGGCTATCGTTGCTTTTGGGCAAATGAAATCGACCGTTAAGCTGGCAAAGCTGGAGATAATCAGCAATACGCAACTTAAGAAAGAAAACCGCAAATACGAGAATCTGGGAAATTCAACTACCGACGAAGTTCGTCAGCGTAAGTTGACCTTTCAATCAGAAATTGATGTTCGTGGAATGCGGGTGGATGAAGCGTTGCAGGCTGTTATGTATTTTATCGACGATGCTGTAATGGTTGGTATTGCCAGTGTTCGTATTTTGCATGGAACCGGAACAGGAGCATTGCGTCAAATGATTCGCCAATACCTGGGAACAGTTCATGGTGTGAAAACGTATCGCGATGAACATATCCAATTTGGCGGTGCAGGAATTACGGTGATTGAATTTGAATAACTACTTTATACAATAAGGGCTTCACTTTCAGTAGTGAAGCCCTTATTTTTTTATTTATTGACCCGATTCCGAATAAATCTGTTCAACTTTTGATTTTAATTCGTCCCTGGCTTTAATCATGGTTTCTGTTTTCTGCTGACCATCGCACGAGCCGTCCAGAATATCTTTAATATTCTTTGCTGCCTTCGCTAATTTTTGTTCGCGTGGCTTAAGAGTTGGCAAAATTTTATCGCTCGAAATATGATCGATATATTCTTTTCCCATCGCATCGCACAACTGCAAAAATGCGTCTCCGTAATTGCCTTTTGAGAACTGGCAAAGTATTCCGGCACCGGTGGTTATTCTGTTGGCAATATCACCATAAACCGGAATCATTTTCACTAAATTGAGGGTTATGTCTTGTTTTTCAGAAGTTGATTCCAGAGAGCATGCTGCGTCCTGAAATACATTAAACCATGTATCGCGGTAAAGCGATGAAAGACCTACGATATTTTGACTCTTACCAAGTTTTTCATTTTTACATTCCTGGTAATTGTCGCCGTTTTTACGCTTGTCGGCGACCTTGATAATGACAGGTTTGCAGTTGACTGAATATAAATGTTGACCTTCAGTATTTAATTTGACTGCCGGATAATATCTGCCAGTTGCTTCGTAACTACTAGAGCCGTTTGCTGAAAGGATGGTTGAGTTGTCTGTAAAGTTTGCGATGCTGCAAGTTCCCTTATATGCTTCATCGTTGACGCCATCGGTAGGTTTATTCAACCAATTGCATTCCACGTAAATACCAATTGTGTTCCCATTCCAGATATTTTGATTTTCAGCATTTTCCAGGTATGCAGCCATGTTAACTGCCGGATGAAACCTGCTTTTTAATTGTATAAGAATTGGGTAGGGGGTATGGGTTTCATATTTTCGGGTGCTGCCGAGTATTTCTTTTATTCTGCCCACTTCCAAGCCCAAACCAACGCGTATATTTCCTTTTTCTGTTTTTCCATCCTGACGGAATCTAACTTCGTAGTTTAGCTGTTCTTTAATTTCGGAATTACCGGTATAATAGAACCAACAGGTGAAATTTCCGGCTTTATCGGTGGTAATGGTAAGTGTTTTTCCTTTCTGATCTCCATAACGCAACTCGCCTTGTGCATCGGAGGGAAGAATTACTTCAACTGGTTTTTCGGGTTGATTGTGGTATTCAATCTTGGCCGGAAATTTTTCGGAAGCAGGAATCAAACATGAATATGGGATGTTTACATTGTAAATTGGTTGCATTTTAATTTGTGCATCGCCACCCGCCATATCAATCTGAACAGTTTCAAGGTTGGGAAGAGCCGAAAACCAATCGAAGAAACTTTTTCTAATCCACTCGGTAGCCAGAGGTGCTTGTGGAGTAAACGAAGCTATGAAATAAACCGCATATCCCTTGGCGTATCCGGCAAAACCTTCTGACAGCATGGAGTTTTGCTTTCCTTTGACGTGATACAGAAGGGGAAATTCCGGTCTTCCGCACGATTCGGGTGCATCAAACTTATTCGCGCCTTTCGGGGCAAGTTTTTTCATGCTCACGTAGTCAATCACTTTGTCGGTCGCGTACATATTTTGCCTTTTCCCCTCCATTACTGCATCGCCGGCTGCAAGCTGAATTAAAAGTATCTTGCCCTGCATGGGTGATACAATGTTTTCAAGAAAATAATTCATTTCCTTGCCTTCCAATTGTTTTTTTACCCACGGGAAAAGTGTCATAGGCATGGCGCTTTCCCATTGCGGCGTTGGAAACTTTACGGTAGAAAGCGGAATTGAATTTAAAAGCTCCTTGTTGTAATCCTGCGATTTTAATTGAGGAGAGATGAACAGAAATAAACAAAGAAATGGAAGGATAATTCGTAATTGTGTTTTCATAATCATTGAAATTTAAAGTTTGAAACCATAAAATAATTTAGAAAAAACGCCGAAAATCGAATGAAATGGGCTCTATGAAGTGAATAAATATGAAAGAGTCACAAAATTAAGTACAAATATAATGATAAATTCTATATATGCCTAAAGATTATATCGTTAACCTTCCGAACATTTCCTTTTAGGAATTGTTAGAATTGCAGAAAATCAAAACTAAAAACAGAATATTAATATGAGTAAAATTGAAAAAATTGTGGCTCGCGAGATTCTTGATTCTCGTGGAAATCCAACCGTTGAAGTGGATGTAGTTTTAGAATGCGGTGTTTTGGGACGTGCTGCTGTACCTTCGGGTGCTTCTACAGGAGAAAACGAAGCCATTGAATTGCGCGACGGTGACAAAGGCCGTTATCTGGGAAAAGGTGTTCAGAAAGCTGTTGCTAATGTAAATAATATTTTAGGTCCTGCTTTGGTGGGCGTAAGCGCATTGGAACAACGTTTTATTGATCATAAGATGATAAAACTGGATGGTACTAAAACCAAATCTAATTTAGGTGCAAATGCCATTCTTGGAGTTTCGCTGGCTGTGGCAAAAGCGGCTGCCATTTACCTGAAACTACCGTTATATCGTTACATAGGCGGTACAAACACCTATGTTTTACCTGTCCCAATGATGAATATTATCAACGGTGGTTCGCATTCCGATGCGCCGATTGCTTTTCAGGAATTTATGATTCGTCCCGTTGGTGCTTCTTCATTCAAAGAAGGACTAAGAATGGGCGCCGAGGTGTTTCATTCCTTGAAAAAAGTGCTTCACGATAAGGGTTTGAGTACGGCTGTTGGTGATGAAGGAGGTTTTGCGCCTAATCTGGCAGGTGGAACGGAAGAAGCATTGGAATCCATTCTTACAGCTATTAAAAATGCAGGTTACAAACCGGGTTCGGATGTAACTATCGGGTTGGACTGTGCTTCGTCTGAATTTTTCAAAGATGGCGTGTATGATTATTCCAAATTTGAAGGACCAAACGGAAAGAAACGCTCTTCAGCTGAACAAGCCGATTATTTGGCAGAATTAATTGCAAATTACCCAATTGATTCTATCGAAGATGGAATGGGTGAAAGTGATTGGGATGGTTGGAAATTATTGACCGACAAAATTGGCAGCAAATGTCAGTTGGTAGGCGACGATTTGTTTGTTACCAATGTCGATTACCTGAAAAAGGGAATTGAACTGGGTTGTGCAAATTCCATCCTGATTAAAGTAAACCAAATAGGTACATTGACCGAAACGTTGGATGCTATTGAAATGGCTCACCGTGCCGGATATACCTCTGTAACTTCGCACCGCTCGGGCGAAACGGAAGATGCAACCATTGCCGACATTGCCGTAGCTACAAACTCAGGTCAAATCAAAACAGGTTCGTTGAGCCGTTCGGATCGTATGGCAAAATACAATCAGTTGCTCAGAATTGAAGAAGAATTGGGCGAATTGGCCGTTTACGGATTTAAGAAATAATAAAAAACAGACTCTTTGAGGTCGAAATATGTGTTGCTTTTAAAACCACCTAACAATAGGTGGTTTTTTTATGCAAAAATTTCAGACTTTTTTACGATGAAAACCTGCTTTGCAAAAATGCGTTAAGCATCGAATTCAGCTTATTAAAAAATTTCAAATAACTATATGACATGTGTTTAGTGGTTCAACTTTTGTATATTTTCGCACAAAGATTTTCGGATATAAATACAAAATAGTTTAGTAACAATAAAAACTGAAAGGTTATGGAATCAACAAAAAGATTGAAAATTATCGGCACTTTTTTACTGATAGTAGCCGTAACAGTAGCTACCAATTTGGCTACAAATTTAGTAACACAAAAAAATGAAGGTTTTAGTGATCAATCCAATCAACTGCCTGCAGGGTATGCCAAATTTGCCAGTGCCACCAAAGCATTGGATACCGACTTTACCGTTGCAGCTGAATTGTCAATTCATGCAGTAGTGCATGTCAAAACAAAAATCCCGATGAGAGGAGTTCAGCGATTTGGAGGTAACGGTTTTGGTGATGGTTCTGATGATGATTTTGGAGGTGATTCGTTCTTCCGCTATTTCTTTGGTCAACCTCAACAACCACAGCAGCAGCAACGTCGTTACCGTCAGCAGCAACAAGTTCCTACTCAGGAAGCTTCAGGTTCGGGAGTTATTATTTCTCCTGATGGTTATATTGTAACGAATAATCACGTTGTCGATCAGTCTTCCGAAATTGAAGTTACTCTCAACGATAAACGAACATTCAAGGCTAAAGTGATTGGAGCTGATCCAAATACCGACATCGCACTGATAAAAATTGACGCTAAAGATCTTCCGATAATTGCGTTCGGAAATTCCGATCAGTTGAAGGTAGGCGAGTGGGTACTTGCTGTTGGTAATCCATTTAATCTGACATCCACTGTGACGGCAGGTATAGTGAGTGCCAAAGCGCGTAACATAGGAATTATAAATTCAAAATTAAAAATAGAATCTTTTATTCAAACAGATGCCGCCATAAATCCGGGCAATAGCGGTGGAGCACTGGTAAATACACGAGGAGAATTGATTGGGATTAATACGGCTATTGCTTCGGAAACCGGCACTTATAACGGCTACGGATTTGCAGTGCCGGTAAGCATTGTGCAAAAAGTGGTAGGTGATATCCGTAAATATGGAGTGGTTCAGCGGGCTATGCTAGGAGTTCATATTGGTGATATAACGGACGAATTAGCCAAAGAGAAAAAATTAAAAACTCTTGTTGGTGTGTATGTTGATGCCGTTGACGAAGAAAGTGCCGCGCTAAAAGCTGGTATTAAAGCCGGTGATATTATCAATGATGTAAACGGTACCGCCGTTAAATCGACATCTGAATTACAGGAACAAATAAGCCGCTATCATCCGGGCGATAAAATTACGGTCACTGTTTTACGTGATAATAAACCTGAGAAATTTAATGTAGAGTTGAAAAACAGTCAGGGAAGTACAGGTATTGTTTCGGCACAAAACAGTGAAGATGTACTGGGCGCAACTTATAAAGAGCTGACCGATAAACAAAAGCAGCAATTAGGCGTCCAATATGGTATTGAGGTTAAATCACTGTCGAAAGGAAAACTGGCCGAACTGGGCGTTAAACCGGGCTTTATTATTTTGAAAGTAAATAACAAACCGATTTATTCGGCAGCTGAAATTCAAACTGCTTACGATGATGCCATGAATAATGGACAACGCGACAAAGTGCTGTTGATTGCCGGTCTCTATCCAAATGGAAAAATAATCTACTTTGCAGTAAATCTGGCGGAATAACCCTGATTTGTTTCTAGCACAAAACTAAAAGAGCATAAACCGAAACTCAGGTTTATGCTCTTTTTGGGTTGGAATTAGCATCTGTATAATTTCCCTCTCAATCTGCAATTCACATTAATTCCTCGGTTTTTTCAACAGCATATTTCACATAGTTGGCACATCGGGTACGAAACATATCGGATGCAGCAATGGCAGCAGCACCTTGCTCCGTATCCATGTAGTTGTTGTCTAGTAATTTCAGGCATTCAATGCTTCCAAATTCGGCTTCAAAGGCAGAAATGAATTTCTTTGATATATCGAATGCTTTTTTCTTATCCTCATCAGTTCCGTTTTCACCTTTGCCATATTTCAAACCAATGGCTAAAATGGCACCCGTTACAGCTCCACATGTTTCCTGACGGCGGGCAATTCCGGCACCTAGCGGACTGGCAAGGCGTAAACTTAAGTCTCTGCTGATTCCAAAATCAGTTGCAAAAACACTAAATACCGATTGAGAACAATTGAAGCTGTTGGCAAAAGTCTGTACGGCAAGCGAAGATTTTGTGGTTGTCATATTGGTTGGTTTTAATGTTGTTGATATTTCTGGATACGTTCAAAACGTATTTGAGCTGCAAATTTAGCAAAAAATAAATTCAAACATCAATTTCGCATTCTCAATACAAAAAAAAT
>Ga0302215_10001604_pt1 | contig 15946 bp, 15 predicted proteins | sample II_Fen_N3_1_FD_194580 | JGI IMG/M metagenome (GOLD analysis project Ga0302215, IMG submission 194580) | Peat permafrost microbial communities from Stordalen Mire near Abisko, Sweden - II_Fen_N3_1 | ecosystem: Environmental > Terrestrial > Soil > Wetlands > Permafrost | place: Sweden: Abisko...
ATGAGTCTAAGATAAAAACAACGTGTGGTATTGATATGTTTAATGTGCTTGTACTGAATATTTGGTATAGCGTTTTCGCCATCTCTAAGTCAGAAGGAAAGCTCCTGTTTTTTATATTTTTCCATTGCCGTCTTTTTGATATGCAAGCCAAAGGCTGGCTTTTAGCTTTGACTAAGCAGGAAGCTTTGATAAATAAAGAAAATTATAAGTCTTGGCTATTCGGTCGGTAATCTGTGTTTTGTTTTTATGAAGTACGACGCTAATCATTTCGGTGTTGATCAGTTTGTTTCTGCCACATTTTTTTATCAAAAAATACATTGTTTCCAACACCAGCAGATATCCATAATCCTGAAAAAATATATTTATCACAGAACCGGACTAGTAGGAGGGACCAGTATATACTCAATTAGCACCTAATATTTTTTCGCCTTCACGACTGTAGTATAAGTTTTTTCCGTAGTTACTTTTGAACCGTCTTTAAATGTCACTATTTTGTCCCTAACCATTTTTATCATGTAGATGCTATCTCCAACGGTCGAATCTTTTTTGATAGTTGTAATATGATGTGTTCCAGTTGAATCAGTTTTAGTAGTTACGTTTTCGCTAGTTCGCACCACCGACTTATTTTGAACTGTTGTTTGTGCAATAACAGAACTTAAACTATTTATGACGAATAGAATAAGAAATGTTTGAGTAAAGAGTTTCATAATCTACGTTGTTAAGTCATTTTTTTTTCGTTTCTGTTTAGCACAAAAATTCTATATGTAAAGCCAGAACCGAAAGTTCTGACTCTCCATATTATACAAGCCGGATGCTGTATCAGGCAAGGCTCAACAACCTGATTTTCAATTGATGTAGAAAAATACTATTCCCCTGTCAGTGTTATCAGTACTACTCCGTGTCCGGATTTTGACCCGTATATAGACGCATCTGCGCCGGTTAGAACACTAATAGATTTTACCATACGCGGAATTATTCCGGCCACCGAGGAGGTCTCAACACCATCCACAAGTATCAACGCATCGATCGAACCATTGATGGTGTCATAAGAACCTCTTACTCTTATTTTACCGTCTACTACCTGCACATTCGGAAGTTCGCCCCGTATCATATCGTACACATTTTGATAAGCTGCGTATCTTTTCTTCTTTCCATTAACAGTGGGAACATTGGTGGTCATATCTTTCCTTTGAAGGGTTCCGTAACCAACATTTACTTCTTCATTTTCCCTATTCACATTTTGTGGCGATACATTTTGAGACATGGCATCTTCAAATTTAAAATTTATCACCACTCGACTCTTAATCTCCTCGTTGATAAGTAGTCCGCTTGACAACGAGAAAACAGATAGTACAGCAGCATCGGGCTTTACCTTTACCTTATAATTTCCTTTTACGTCAGTGGCAACATCGGTACTTTTGTTATCTACCAACACCGTAGCGCCAAATACAGGGTTACCATTAGCATCAAGCACCTGTCCCGTAATGAAATACTTTTTTCCTGAGTTCTGAGCAAACGAACCTGAGGATAAAGCCAGAATGAAAAGCACTAAAAAAATTTTGTTTGTTTTCATGACTTATTTTGTTTTAAATTTAAGGGTAATCTATTTATGTAGAACTTACTCGGGATAAATTTATTATCGCACAGATTATAAAACTATGCTTGCAGAGGGTTCTTTTATTTAATTATACTGAAGGAAAGTTCCTACTTTCCGTATTTCTACTTTCATCACTTTTACTTTTTTATTCCTTCTCTATTTTAGCTAAAAGTCCGAGCAGGTAAATTTTATGTTCAAGATTCACTTTCAGCTTATAAAATATATATGTGCTTGATAAAAAGGATAAAGTCAATACAATAAACGGAGCCATTTGATTCATTTTCCCAAATTCAATAACGTCCACAAAGTTCAACATCGAAACTGCTATCAAAAGTACATATACAATTATTGATATTATCCTATAACCCTTAAATTGGCTGGTTATTTTTTTCAAAGCTATCTCTAAAGATTCGATTTCGTTGTCCAGTAATCCATCATAAAATAATTTTCCTCTGAAACTATGAAAAGCTTTATTTGTTTTTGCTATTTGTGACTCAATGTCTAGTTTAAGTTCGTTCATTTTTTTATTCAAATTATTGTATTAAGCTGCGCTTTTGTGCAAACAACTAATGGTTATATATCCGCTAGGAAAAGGTTTAGATTTCCGTACTTTAGCAGTTTATGCTTAATTTCAGCTCCAAAGATAAAAACTATATTCTACAATATCAATGATTGAATTATTTTTTTTAATCCAAACAAAGAATATTTATTTGCTTAAAGCTAGCCCGCCCATCTTTCCTGCATTGTTTCAAAAGAAAAATTAGACTTGCAATCCACCAACCAACACCCACTATTGTGCAATAACTAATGGTTATATCTCCGCCAGGACAAGGGAGCGTGTGTTAGCACTAGTTTTATTCTATCTTCCCTTGCTTGATATTCTTTTGAAGCAACGAGTTTTCAATATGCACAACTCTGTCGAGCTGTTTGGAATATCCATCTATGGATTTAGTTGTAGGCAAGTTGTCGTTCTGATATTTTTCAATCAGCGGTAAAGTTGTAGTAATAATCAACATTTCGTGTAAATCATCTAAAGTCATAGTTTTCTTATCAATAGACTTTAATAAGTTTGTGTGTCGATAAACCTTCGAGTTGTATTTAGTCAAGCTAGAAGAAATCAATGCCTTCATTTTCTTTCTCAGAGTTGAATCTTTTATTTGTTTTAAATGGATATCGGCTGAGCTATAATATGACTGATTTTTCTCATTGTATTCGTTGTATTGTTCTGTCGAGTCACTTTTGCTTACTGAAAGAGCGTCAAACTTAGTTTCTAAGTCTTTTAGTTCCGGAGTCTTGTCGGCAAGTTCTTTGTATAAACTTTCAACGATGTCATAATATCCTCTTTTCGATACAATCGAATACGAGTTTTCCTCCTGCAATGCTTTAGGAGTTTCTTGTTTTTGTTCTTGATTTTCTTTTACTCGGGCATTGTCGCAAGAGACAAATGTAAGTAAAATCACTGTCGATATTAAAGTTAGTTTCTTCATATTTTTCTTATTTAAAATTATCACTAACGATTGATACTACCGGTATTTGGGAGGCTTCATTTCATTTGTCACGGGCCACAGAACCACAACAGCGGTTGAATAAAACACAGTACCGACGCTTTTATTATTCTTTCGCCACTTTCTGCTTCCGCCCAATGAAAAGATACAGAACCGGGCCTATCACGGGTACGAAGAGTACAGCCAGAAACCACGTCAGTTTATCGGTTGCCGTTTCAAATTTACTTTTCAGAATATCTATGGCAGCCAGCAAAAATAGAATAAATGATGCAAGTGAAAACGCCAATCCAAACAGGGGAATATAGAACGGCCACTCAGCACCCGAGTCTTCCGTTAATAAATAAGTTGGGTGAATGTTTCGGGCATGCAGACTTTCACGCAATTCGCCGAATGAGGCTTGAAATGAAGCTGCCGATTCGATAGGCAAAACATAGATTTCATTGCCTTCGCCAGCAGGTTTTAGCCTTATCTCGGCTTCAGCTTTGTTGGTGTACAGGCTTATGCGGTCGATAGAATCATGCGTAAATAAGCGTTCGAAATCTGCCTGAGTCATCTTTTTATGATTGCCACCACACGATATAAACCCTAATGCAATACTGAAAATAATAAGTAATTTCTTCATGTTGTTTTGATTTTATAGATTGTATAATAATATTTTTCTGCTTAAGTATTCAGGAAAAAACGTGAACCTCCCCCACTCTATGCTTCTTGTTCTTCTTTTTATTTGCCACGGGTAAGAGAACCGCAACAGCAAGTAGATCAACAAGGCTTATTTACAATTTCCATTATCTTTTCTGGAATTACTGTTCGTTTAAAACCATACTTCTCATATAATTCGTGTGCATCATTTGTTGCAAGCATAAAACGTTGCAAACCTTGTAAATCGGAGTGCTGCATTATTGCATTCATAAGCTGTTTGCCTAATCCTTTCTTTCTGTAGTCTTCTAAAATGAAAACATCCATGATATAAGCAAATACTGCATAATCTGTAAGTACTCTTGCAAATCCGACTAGCTTTTCTGAATTGTCATATACTCCAAAACAAATAGAATTCTCAATTGAACGTTTAACCGTCTCTAAGCTTCTCCCAATAGCCCAATATGAACGATTGGTCAGAAAATCATGTATCACATTTAAATCTAACTTGTCTTTATCTGTTGATATTTTAAAATTACTCATGTTCATTCTTTTTTGTTACCACTAACGTCTGATGCCTGGAGACTTCGCCGAACTACGCTGAACGAGGAATAGATTGTTTTTTCAAAACAAGACACAAGTTACAAACTTACCCCAGCGCGCTGAACTGTTATTTCTTTACGTTATTTAAATCAAGTTTCTTAAGTTTCTTTTCAATTTCTTTTTTTCCACTAAATAGTCCCCTTGCTGTAAGAACCGTCTTCTTTTTTAGCATAAATAAGTCTTCAAGATAATTGCCATAAATAGCAACAGCATTACCATCGCTAATTTTAAAGTATGGTGCTGGATATTTCATTTCAAGATATTCTTTTCGAACTCCTGTTATTGGATATGAGATTTGATCCTGAAATTCAATTACCTCAGGTTTAATGTCAATTAACCCAATATAGGGATGATCGTAATCAGAATAGCTGTATGGACTTGCCCAGCGACCATCCTTTGTTTTATATACGTCATTAAACATGTATTTTTCATGATAAAGTTCTCCACAATTATTGGAAACAAAGAGCAAGACATTCTTGAATTTTGCAAATTTAGGAAATCCATAATGATCGTATCCGATAAACTCAATTGTATCTTTTGTATAATTGCCATATACTTTTAATAATATCTTATATTTTGCTTTAAATCCAATATCCATTGACGATTCACTAACAGGTATCTTAGAAACATCAATTTTCTCACCAACAAAAGCAAAAAGAGTGTTTTTCTTTTCGATAGGATCTGAAATATTTTTGTTAATAAGAGGCTTTTGATCTCTTATTGGAGTTTCTTTTTCTAAATGATCTTGACAAACCAAGTTGGCTAAGCATAAAAGAAAAATTAAAAATGGTTGTTTCATTTCGTAATAATTATCTAAATATTAGTAATTTTGAATAATATACGCATTACGAGTCAGCGAAAAAAAATGTTGTATTTTCCCTGTTCCCCGCAGCATAAATAATGCTGCTTCCGATGTTTGGCATAGCGTCCCGCTATGTAAAAGTTAGAAGGAAAGCTCCCGCTTTCCATATTCCTTTTTTAATATGCAAGGCAAGAGCCTTGCTTTTAGCACGACGAAGTCTGGAGACTTAGCCTACGGTCAACTAGGGTTTATTTACTCATAATCCAATGATTTCTTTTTGAATCGTTTAATCATGTTGTTCTCAAGTAGGAAGTTGTAGCCCAAGTCGAGAATATGGATTTGTCTATTTTCTTCATATTGATAATAGCGTCCATCAGTAAAGATTTGCTTTTCCTGTTCATGTTGGTCGTAGTATCGAATTGTATAGCACTTTTCGAAGCTTGCTTTGGTCAATTTGCTATGAAGTAATTCAGTTTTTAGGTAAAAGTCCTCCGACCTTCTTAGCCAAAGCACTTTATTTTTTGTTTCAAAATAGAAAATTCTGTTTTTGTCCAGTATTCGTGGATACGATTTTAGTGGATGTAGCTTTTGCTGTTGAAACAGGTATCTGTATGGACTGTAAGCCCAAATAAACTCTGCAGGTGATACACTGCCATTATCCAGTATAGTTTTAAATATCTTATAGCCTTTGATAAAACTCACTGTAATTATGGTTGCATCGCAAGCATAGTGATCATACGTTTCGTCCAAACTATCTACATTGGCTTTCTGAAAGTCAAGTAATATTTGCTTATATTTTTCCTGTCCAATCCATGCGTAGTAAAATCCTTCCTGTGGTTGATCGTTACGCCCGGCACAAATCATTCTTCCCCATTTGTCAAAGCTGTTGCAGTAAATAGGGTCATTACCCCATCCTCCCTGACTACAAAGGATTATTTTATCAAAGCTTTGAGTGAAGCTTGTTGGATAATGACATTTTACAAGTTTCAAATAGTACGAACCATTAAACCCTAACACCAAGGTGTCGTTATTAATTGATATTAAACGACGTGTTATCCAAATACTATCAGCAGGATTCCAGATTCGCAAGCTATCATTCTCAACACGATATCGAGTATCTTTTCCAAGAAAAAGTCGCTTTTCGCTTTTACAATAAACAAAGCCTTGTTTATTTTCACATCGACCATCTTTATAAAAAATAAATCCTATTTGTTTATTTCTTTCTGTGTAAAAATATATAATATCTACAGTTTGCTCGGACATCTTACAATGCGGAGTTTTATCCTGTTCAAAATTTCCCACCTTTATTACCTTCCAGTCACCCAAAAGTTGTTTTTCCAACTCCTTATCATGAGCCGAACGACAGGAAACTGCCCCGAAGCAAATTGTCAGTAGTATATAACTAAACCAAGTGATTACTTTCATGTTCTTCAGATTTATATCTATTCATAGTCCAAGTTCAGATAGTTTGTCAACGCTCGCCAGCCTATGGTCAACGGGGGACGCTTCGCCGAACTCAATACTACCAAACTCCGCTGAACGAGGGTTCTGTCTTATTTGTTTAGTCTTTAATTCTCAGTCCGAATAAATAAAATATTTGCATGAAAGGATTTATATTTCGTTCTCCTTCGTTTCGAATACTCAAATTTTCTTTCAACTCGGAGTAATTTGAATAGTAAAAACTTGAAATCCTATCTTTTATTTTGTTGTCCTTAATAAGCCAGATTGCTTCATGTTCTCCACCTCTTGATTGCTCCATAATTGTAATGAAGTAGTCGTATTCGTTAGATTGTCTTATTTTTCGAATAAAAGGTAATAACGGATTTATAAAAATTATTTCTTCGTTCTCAATAATAATAAACTTATTTTGAGTCATAAATAATGACAAAACCACTATTTCCCAAAATGAAAGTATTGAAACCAAGAAAATGTCGTTTGTACTATTCAACCATGTTTCTAAATCATAGTTATTTTCAAACTGAGTTTCTATAACTTTAATATATAGAGAACTGCACATTAAAGTTAGAACTAATAATAGTCCAAAACCACCAAAGATTTTGTAAGTTGATTTGATTCTCGTAGTCTCCATTTTTACTTTAGGTTTCTATTAAGTTTTGTCTTTTTATTTTTTTCCGGTTGCTGCTAACAGCCGAGGCTATAGGCAATGGCAGTTTGCAGGAGCAAAACTGCCGGAATGCACGTCAGCCAGCCAATGAACAGAGCGTGTGTTAGGCGGTCGTGTTTTTGTTTCAACTATTTCTCAAAAGTCGTTTAGTCCATGTTTTTTCAAGTTTCGATAGTCTCCTTTTCTTAATTCCAATCGGATTAAAGAATTTATGATACTCAGCTCGTCTTAGAAACATAGTCAATTTGAAAGCTAAAAGGAAATTTGTTAGTCCATTAAGTCTTGTAACTTCTTGAAAGACTCTGTTTCTGTTAAGACTTCCTGTTGTTTTTTTTGCATCTGCAGCACTTCTCATATCATCTGGTGGTAAATCTTCAAGTCTAGCAGCCTCAGCCCAAAGCAAATCAATTAATATTAGGCATCGTCTCCGTAGTCCGTCATGATAGATTAGCCAATCTTGAATTTCATTTTTTATGAGCTTGTGCAAACCTTCAAGATCTTCTTTGAAAAATGGGTTTTTATATTCAGGTTCTAAAAGTTGTCTAAGCGGTCTGCTGTGTCTTAAAAACTCTGTTCCGAATATTGGATATACATCTGAAATCTTTAAATGTCCTTGCAAAACTCTAGTTGAGACTTCTCCTAATAAACCACTTAGGTTTTGAATGCTGTCTAAAGCCCATGTCGTTGGGGTGTCAAGTCTGTGTAATTTAGTTTTCTCAATAAGCTTATTAATTGCAGTTTCATCTAAAACTTGATAGTATTCACCTTTCTCTCTAGCTATAAAAATGATATTTCCCCAATGCTTTTTACAGTTAATCCATAACTGTCTATATTGTGCTGTTAGAGCAATCCGAGTTTGTCTTTTCTGAGCAATTAAGACCACTATTTGTGCTAATCCCACAATAACCAATAAAACAGTTGCAATTGCAGTTAATAGAGCTTCATTCATTTGTATAACTTATTTTTCTGTTTTTTTCTAAAATGCCACCTAACAATTCATATCACCACCTTAATGTCCTTATATAAACTTTAGTTTTACAACTAACTGGTTTCATTAATCTTTCACCGTCCAAAGTTAATAATTGTTTTTGGGTTTAAGTGGTTTTATGTAAAAAAGTTGGTGATTTACATAAATAGAAGAAAGAGTGCAGGCTTTCGCCCGCACTCTTCATCATGTTTATCTATTTTTTAGTGTCATCTGTTTCCGGCGTAGCGTTTTTTACGGTTTCGAGGGCATGATATTTTTTGCGATACTCGTCCATCTGATTGAATAAAGCCGTGGTGGTATCGTTTGGTGCAAAATTAAAAGCTTGCTCTATGGAAGTGCAAAATTGTATGTAAGCTGCTACGGCGGCCGGTTTAAATTCGCTCGCTGCCGCGTTGCGTTCGGCATATTCGGCAGTGCGGCTCTGGTAAATGGTATTCAACTCCGTGTTTTTTGCTTCCAATTTATCAAACAGGTTGTGCATGTCCAGGGTTTGAGCTGCCGCCTGTAAGTCCGGACGGGCTCTGTATTTCACTACCATATCGGCCACAGTACCGGTTTCGAAATTGATCGGTTGCGCAGCCACGCCTTTGTAGGGCGCTAAAAAAAGGTGCAGTGCCGAAGACGCAGATTTCTTAGCTTCATCGCTGCTTCTGAGGTACGAACCGGAAACCCGAAAAATTTCAACCAGAAAAGCATCACGCTCTTTGTCGAGAACTTTCATATTGTCGCTCAAACCACTTTTCTGACCACGATTCATCCCCAAACCAAGGTTTTGTTGAGCTACTTCCAGTTCGGCCAAAGCTGCCGCAGGAATATTTCCCAAAGTGGGCACCAGAGGTTTGGCTAATTCGATTGTTGATTTATTCAACGAAAAAAGTCCTGAAATTGTCAAAAGATTGACATAAACCGGAGAAAACGAAACATAATTCATAATAAACAAATTTTTAAATTAGTACTTTAGAATTGATTTATAGATAATTAATTTATTTCAAGTCGTAATTTTCACCACAAGGGTCTATATAATTTATAGCAACCCGAACAGCGTATCAATCGCGTCTATATAATTTATAGAAGGTTGAACGGAGCTTTAGCAGGCTCATATAATTTATATCGAGCCAACCGAAGCATCAACCAAGGCTATATAAATTATAGACGGCCGAACGAAGTACCATTCTTATCTATATAATTTATACAGACTCCCGCGAGCCTTCTGGCCTTTCACAAAACGCTGGTTTCGGCATCAGTTGTCGCTTTTGATGTACTTTTAAGAAGAAAAACAGAGCGTTTAAGAAAAATACGCAACAAAGTTAACGGATGGATTTTAAATGTGCAAATTTATTTGAAGTATTTTTTATATAATTTTTATGTTTTACAACATGGTATTTTTCATAATTAATCTTGTTGGGATGTATCTTCACTAAGCTGAAATAAGAAGCAATCCAACCCCTCCGCTACGCTCGTCCCCTTACAGTAAGGGGACAGATGAGGGGGTGCGGGACTTATTACAAAAAAGAAGCTATCCGACTGCTAAAATCAACACAGAATCTTCAGTAAACAAAACCCCGCACAAAATAATCTTCCCTTTTCCTAAAGGGAAGTACCCGAAGGCTTCGGCGTGAGCTCAGTCGAACGGGGGAAGGGTTTAATATCATATACTTATAGAACCACATCTCCCCTACTGCCCGAACCATTGCGACCCGATATACGTTTCAGTAGTCATTAGTACCGGACGATGCGTAAATACCTATATATGGTGATTGTCGGGCTCGGTATGATACAGTATTTTTGTAACACAGAAAAAAGAAACAACTATGTCAATAACGGAAGAAAAATTATACCAGCGGGCTTATGCCTTAAGCTTGTTCACCATATTTTATAATGTAGCCGAAGGAGTAATATCCATGCTTATGGGCTATGAAGATGAAACCCTGACCCTCTTTGGTTTCGGGGTCGATAGTTTTATTGAAGTGCTGTCGGGCATAGGCATTGCCGCCATGATACTGCGTATCCGGAAAAATACGGAAAGCCCCCGAAGTGGTTTCGAGATAAAAGCACTCCGAACCACCGGAACGGCTTTCTTCCTCCTTTCGGCAGGCTTGTTGGCAGGCATTATTGTCAACCTGATAAATCATCATAAACCCGAAACCACCCTGTGGGGTATTATCATATCGGTAGTGTCTATCGTGGTGATGGTATGGCTTATGAATGCGAAAAAAACGGTAGGTAAGCAACTGCACTCCGAAGCCATAGTGGCCGACAGCAACTGCACCAGGGTATGTGTGTACATGTCGCTGGTATTGCTGGCTTCGAGCCTGATATACGAATTCACAGGATTTGCCTATGCCGACGTAATAGGTACCGCCGGGCTGATTTACTTCTCCCTGACCGAAGGGAAAGAAGCCTTCGATAAAGCCAAAGGAAAAGAATGTGCCTGCGAAAAATGCTGAGTGAATGTGTGGTAGAATAAACCCCTCCGCTACGCTCGTCTCCTTACTGTAAGGAGATATCTGCGAAGTGCTGGATCGTTTACTATAAATAAATTTAGTGACCCAAAACAACCGCTCCAAGCGGTTTGTTGGCTAAAGGAGTAAAAAGGTCGTCTGCTAACCCGTCAATTTTCGATCTCTGATGTTCTTCCCGTTTCTAAAGGGGAGTGCCCGAACGGGCGAAGGGTTATAACATATACCTGCTCCCAAGCAACAAAATTTTCCTGCTTTGTGTCGTAATTTGTAGTTTAAATCCCTACAAAACGGCTGTTTGCAATCACAAAAAATCACTTTGAATACTCAAAATGATCAATAATTTAAATTGATTGTGTATGTTTGCATGCCAAAAAATCTAAGAACAGCATTCAGTGCATATAACCAATGCAAAAAATCACATAAAAATCATCATTATGAATAGTCAATGAAAAAGCAGGAAGCATTCATATTTAATTAAACCTAATTTTCAATTAGCACAAGGCAATTCAGAATGACCCGGCAATTCAACACAAAGCGCGTACTTATTACTACCCTTATTATTCTTACATTACTCCTGACCTGGTTTATCAGTTATAATACCGAGCAGGGAATGCGTAATGACTTTTTGATTCAAACCCAGATAGGAGCCAATTCAATAGACGCAAATCTGGTAAAAAAACTCACAGGTACCCCGGCCGATGTAAAATCGCCCGAATATCGCCGACTCAAACAGCAGTTTGCCGACATAATAAAAGTGAACAAACAGCTGCATTTTGCCTACTTAATGGGTGTTAAGCCCAACGGCAAGGTATTCTTCTATGTCGATGATAAACCGGATGGAGACCGCGAAGGATCAGCTCCCGGAAGCCCTTACGACGAAGCCCCTAAAGAATTTAATGAGGTGATGCAAACCGGCATCCCCACTGTACAAGGACCCTCGTCCGACAGTTGGGGCTCATATGCCAGCGGTTGCGCCCCGGTAATCGACCCCAAAACGGGGAAGACAATAGCCATCTTTGCAATAGATTTTGCAACCGGTTCGTGGTATTGGGATATCGCATTGCACTCTGCCCTGCCCTTCGGGCTGGGAGTTGCGCTTATGTTGATAGTCATATCCTTTTTTGTAACGAAGCAAAACAGCAGCTTGCTAAAGAAAAGCGAAGAAAGATACCGCTTTATGTTCGATAATAACCCCCAGCCCAATTGGATTTTTGATATGGAAACGCTGGCATTTCTGGAAGTAAACGAAGCTGCCATAAAACATTATGGTTACTCCAGAGAAGAATTCCTGTCCATGACATTACAAGACATTCGTCCGCCTCAAGATGTACCGTTGCTTCTCAATGATATCAGACTGTCGTCTGTCAAAGGACTTTATAAGGCCACTGAACGGAGGCATATCAAAAAAAACGGTGATTTAATATACGTTGCTATTGCATCACATACAGTAATCTTTAATGGTCGGGAATCATCGCACATTTTAGTGCATGACATTACCGACAGAATACTGGCGGAAGCAGAACTGATAAAAACCAAGAACGAACTGGAAAAGCTTCACAACAATATGGGTGAAGCTGTTTTATCGGTCGATCTGATTCATATAAAAACGCTTTATGCCTCTATTGCCAACCAAACTGTATTCGGACGTTCGCCGGCTGAGTTTTTAGAAAATCCACGCTTGTGGTTTGAGGTTATTCATCCCGAAGACAAACCCGAAGTAGAAACCGATTTTCCTGTTTTATACTCAGGTAAAAAGTTTGATCATGAATACAGAATAGTACGTCCTAATGGAGAAATTCGATGGATTGAAGCCAAAGTAAAACCAACTCTGGACGAAAACGGAAAACTAACCCAGATAGATGGTATAGCCTATGATATTACATACCGAAAAGAGATAGAAACTAAACTGCTGGAATCGGAGATAAATTTCCGTCGCTCTATTGCCGAATCACCTGTAGGCATACGTATTGTTTCGGTAGATGGAAATACGGTTTATGCCAATAAAGCCTTCCTCGATATTTATGAATTCGACACGTTGGAAGAATTTACAAGCACACCGGCAAAAAATCGTTACACACCCGAAAGTTATTTACAACACCTGAGAAGAAAGGAAAAAAGAAAAGTTGGTATTGAAGAATCTGATTACGAAATAAGTATTGTTTGCAAAAATGGTAATGTGCGATATGTAAAAGTTTCGTATAAAGAAATACTTTGGAATGGCATGACTCATTTTCAGGTAGTAAACATAGACATCACCGATCTAAGAAACTCGGAAGAACAGTTACGAAAGTTTGCTTCCTATCTTCAGAATATCCGGGAAGAAGAAAAAGTGTCAATAGCCCGCGAAATACATGATGATCTGGGGCAGATTTTAGTGGCACTTAAAATAGACATGGGCATGCTGAAACAAAAAGTGTCTAAAACAAACGTATTTGATCAGTCCTCGGATATATTGCACAAATTTGATGACATGGTTGATTTAATCAACAAAACAATTATCACTACCCGAAGAATAATGAATGGTCTCCGGCCTGAGTTACTCGAAATGTATGGCTTCGTGGGAGCAACCAAAGATTATCTCCGCGAATTTGAAGACAGGCATAAAATAATTTGTGAATTTATATTCAATGATTCCGATATTGAAATGACCCCCCAACAATCACTTGCATTGTTCAGAATCTTTCAGGAAGCAATGAATAATGTAGCTAAACATGCCAAAGCAACATCCGTCAAAATACAACTTCAACATACGGACAATAAATTGAGTCTGGAAATTACCGATAACGGTGTAGGGCTTGATAAAAACAACCAAATCAGGCCGGACTCTTACGGAATGATAGGAATGAAAGAACGGGTCATCTTGCTGGAAGGTAAACTGGATATTATAAGCGCAACAGGTAAAGGTACCTGTGTGCGGATAGAAATACCATATTGCACTTAAATGTGTATATAGCTGAATAATAAAAATTACGTGAGAGTTCAATAAAGTATTTTATCACGGATATTTTTTTTTATAGAATAGAGCGGAGTTTAAACTACCGCTCTTTTTTTTCCTCTGAATCAAAAACTTTTATCCTGCAAAATCATTATAGAACTGGTAGATTATTATTAAAAGCAGACACAATGAATAAGCAAAGATCAATTGAACAAATCATACCGCCCCCTCCTGCCCATATGGTGGGCGACGGATTCAGGGTACATAATTTCTTTCCCGGCAGCGGAAGAATGAATATTCAACGCATGAGTCCATTCTTTTTGCTCGATTACGGAGCTAAAATAGAATTTTCCCCTTCGGATACGCCACGCGGTGTCGGGGTACATCCTCATCGTGGTTTCGAAACGGTGACTATCGCCTACAAAGGGCGAGTGGCTCATCACGATAGCGCCGGAAATGCCGGAATAATAGGCGAAGGTGATGTGCAATGGATGACGGCTGCCTCGGGCATTCTCCACAAAGAGTATCACGAGGCCGAATGGAGTAAACTCGGAGGCGAGTTTCAAATGGTACAATTGTGGGTAAATCTGCCTGCCGAGTTCAAAATGAGTAAACCTAAGTACCAGCCTATTCATCGTAAGGAATTCGGACAATTCGCTTTGCCCGACGGCAACGGAGTTATTGAAATCATTGCCGGCAATTTCAACAATACAAATGGTCCCGCCACTTCCTTCACGCCCATCGAAATGTATAATGCACGGCTGAAAAAGGGTGCGAAAGTTCATTTTTCGTTACCGCAGAATTACAATACAGGCTTCGTTATTATTGAAGGGTCGGTTATTGTCAATGAAAAAACTGTCGGAACCGATCACTTCGTGTTGTTTGCCAACGATGGAACGGATATTTATGTAGAAGCTACCGAAGATGCTATCGTACTTATCCTAAGCGGTGAACCTATACATGAACCGATTGTGCCTTACGGACCTTTCGTTATGAATAGCAAACAGGAAATCGTCGAAGCTTATGACGATTGGAATAGCGGGAAATTTGGAGTTTTGGAAGATTGATATTCTATTTATTTACGAGTTACAAATTACAAAGTCGGCTCGTCTGAATAATTGCTTTGAAAAGAAAGATCGTGAAATGCTCCGAATTACTTACGGGTTTTACTCCTACAACCTTTTCCTAACGTTTTGAACCTACGAAGATTTATAGGATAAATCACAGGCTTTGTAAATTAGATGTATTTTATTTACATTTGCAAATAAAATACATCTAATTATATGAATGAATCATCCTCTCCCCGCCTCCATGTGGTAGATGCTCTCCGTGGCTTCGCCATAGTTTCAATTATGCTGCTGCATAATCTTGAGCATTTTGATTTTTATTTTAAACCCACCAACCTGCCTGCCTGGATTATTCCTATTGACAATGCCGTGTGGGACACCCTGTTTTTTCTTTTTAGCGGAAAGTCTTACGCTATCTTCGCCCTGCTTTTCGGGCTTACATTTTTTATTCAGGACAACAATCAGCTGAAGAAAGGCAACGATTTCCGGGGGCGTTTTGCGTGGAGACTTTTGCTGCTGCTCGGTTTCGGGCTTATCAATTCGGCTTTCTATCAGGGCGACATACTCACCATATATGCTCTGCTGGGCTTTTCGCTTATACCGGTAGCCCGGTTCAGCAATAAAACTGTCTTCTGGATAGCCCTGATACTAATGCTGCAACCTTATGAGTGGTTCAACGTTATAGCAGGCGTGATGCATCCCGTGACCAAGCTCCCCAGCCAGGCTTCGTGGGCTTACTTCGACAAAGCTGCCGAATATGTACCCGGGCGGTCTTTAATCAATACACTGATAGGCAACTCTACCAACGGTAAGACTGCCGTACTTCTCTGGACATGGGAAGTAGGAAGAGTATTTCAGACAATGTCACTGTTTATGCTGGGCATGCTGGCCGGTCGCAAATACCTGTTCAGCACTTCCACCCAAAGCACCCGTTTCTGGAAACGCATACTCATAAGCGCTGCACTGGCGTTCATTCCCCTGTTTATTATCAAAAACGGAATCCCAGCCTGGATTTCCGTTCAATCTGTCACCCGCCCGCTGAGCACCATTGTGAGTACATGGTCAAATCTGGCATTTATGCTCGTGTTGGTTTCCGGTTTCTATCTCCTGTACGAAAAATACGCCGGGCGCGTGCTCAACGTATTCAGCGCATTCGGTAAAATGAGCATGTCTAACTACATTATGCAGTCCATCATCGGGTCTTTTATCTATTATGGCTTCGGATT
>Ga0302215_10001606_pt1 | contig 15932 bp, 13 predicted proteins | sample II_Fen_N3_1_FD_194580 | JGI IMG/M metagenome (GOLD analysis project Ga0302215, IMG submission 194580) | Peat permafrost microbial communities from Stordalen Mire near Abisko, Sweden - II_Fen_N3_1 | ecosystem: Environmental > Terrestrial > Soil > Wetlands > Permafrost | place: Sweden: Abisko...
GTCAATGTATTAGAGGGAGATAGTTAAATCCCCGGCTCTCAGGAGCCGGGGTACTAACAATTAAAAAAAAAGAACCCATGAAAATTAGAACTATTTTAGCCCTGCTCTCTGTTTTGTTTCTAATATTTGACACCCGGGGTCAAGAAAACAAAAATCAGATAAATATTTCGGAATTTGAAAATTCCCTTGCCAACCAGCCCTTCAATGCTGATCCCACGTACAATTCGAGCATAACGCAATTGGGAAATTATAACACGGCAAAATTAATTCAAACGCAGGAACAGGACCTGATCTCGAATCCAAATACTTCAAATTCATATCAACAGGGAAATTTCAATCTGGTTGACCTGAGTCAAAAAGGAAGTGAGAATGTTTTATATAGTTTTCAAGTTGGATATACAACCCCCGGACACTCAACAGAAAACAAAGTAAATACTCAAACATATGCCACACTTGCATCCGTGTTGAATCTTAATCTCAATTCTGCCAGTTTGTTCAGTGATGGGAATAATAATACCCTGATTAGCTCGCAAGAAGGTAATTCCAATAAATTGCTCTCCATCCAACAGGGAAGTAATAATTACATTCATGCAGAGCAATCTGGGAATGACAATAATCTTGTTGCACAACAGGTTGGAACTAATAATCGAGTGGAGAATTTCATGCAGAACAACCTCCATGGTGAAAGTGATGTTATCTCTCAGGTAGGAGAGAATATCACTTTAAATTCCATAAGTTCATCAAACAATCTTTATGGAAACAATTATTCCCAGAATGGAACAAATTTATCAATCACACTGAATAATTCAACATTTAATACTTTAGGAGGATTAAAAGTAAACCAAACAGGGCATGATATGAAAATTGTCATTGACCAGTCCTATTTTTCTTTTCCACTAAAGTAATCCTGATACATTAAATAAAAGCAACTGTTAATTTGAAGAGCAACGATTCCAGTTAAAATATAAAAAATCAAATACTATGAAAGCTTTAAAATTTTTATTTATGGTTTTAATCACCTTGTTATTCGTTAATTGTGCCACTTTAAATTCAAAAGGGCTTCATAGTTCAAATTATAGTACTAAACAGCCCCATATCAAAACCAGCTCTGTCAATAGCCAGGGACTTTATGGGTCAAAAGGTGTAAGCATGAAGTAGTACACAAGGAACTGCCACTTAGACTTTATTTCCTCTCCACCTCTTAATTCCATTTAACGTCGTGGAAGCATATTTTAGCTACATTCCTGTTTGGACTTTTTACTCCTGAGATACAGGATATAATTGTCCTGAAATACTGATTATACTGTTGTAAAGTATTTATATATAGTGTAATATGTTTTTAAATAATCATTGGTAAATTCTGTTTTACATCACCTGTCATTCCGTTACCACGAGGGGTGACAAGTTAAATCCAATAAAAAATAACGCCCTTTTATCTGAGTATTCGGGAGCACCACTACGAGCATTCATTGTAGTATTATTTTTAACAAAACATTACTTTGAGATATACTTCTCTGCTTTTATTTAACGAACCATCCTTCTGAACGACTCAATTCTACTCCTTTATACTGATTCAATTTACGTCTTTTAAATCCTATTTATACTCCTTTTAGACTAATTGTACAACAATATTATACGTAATTTTACAACATTAAAATCTGTTTCAGTCAGATGTGTGAACAGATAATAAAATATATTGAAAATTCCAGAGACTATTTTGAAACGGATTTGTTCCCGGTAATTCGATTTTTAAATAAATTTAATCCCTATGAAAAAACACATTCTATATTTCTTGTTCCTGCTATTGAATTCAATTCCCGTTTATTCTCAGGGTTTAAATACAAAAAAAAGAATATCAGTTCCTGAAACTATCCACCAGATCCGGGTACCGGGTATTCATGTAATCACGATATCTCAGACTTTAAATCAGGTAAACAGCCACAATACATTTATCCTTAACCCTGAAAACAAGTACATTGGAAACGACAACCCTAAAAACAAACCAAAAGTTGAATTAATCAATCAATTGTACACTGTTCCGTACTTCGCCCCGAACGATTTAACCATCGGACAGACACAAAACTCAAGTGTCATTCCTAGTATTCAGGTAAGTTGTTTAGCGGGATTCCAGGAGTTCAAGCAGGCTTTGGATTCAAATAACTTCCAAATTGATAACAGATACCTTATTGACGGTAAAACTTACGTACTTGATATGGATAGTAACCTGATTCGAAACTCCGGGAATGGAAAGTACAACAACGGGATGGAGTATCCACAAGGTCGGGATAATTCAATTGCAGCACAACAAGTTGGAAATACCATGTTTTTACAGGCCATTCAAACTGAATTGAAAAATTACATGAAGATTGCCAACGACGTGGTAAATCCGTCAACCGGTGTTGACATTGAACTAAGAGCTAGTTACATGAAGGCGGGAATCTACCAATCCTTTATTCAATTTTGAAATAGCAGGACATTCGTAAATACTAACAAGTTTATCAAGCTATTGTTGATTTGTGTTATGACTTAAAAAGATATTATGGGCTTATTAGCTACACTTTTTTTATCCGCCTTAATAATGAATCCATCTGCCATGCAGGTAGATACTGTAAGAACCAATCCAAAAGCTGGTGTCAATAAGGCTGAACCAATGAGTCTGGTCATTCAGGAAATTGCAGCTATCCAGGGAGTCAACGTGGATTATATCCTTGATACTACCATCAATAAAGTGGTAAAGGTGAAGGTCGATTTAAACATACGCTTTGCATTGGGTGAGAAAGTTTTGAATACTCCTACGAAAGAATTACTGGCAAGATTCTCAGAAATTGTGACAAAAAATCCTTTGACGAAGATTGGCCTGGTGGGCCATACCGATAATATCAGTTCTTTGGAATTAAATCAGAATTTGTCGGTAAGACGTGCTCAAGCTTTGGCAGACTTTTTAGTTTCAAAAAATGTACCGGCATCCCAGATTAAGGAAATTGAGGGTAAGAATTACTCGGAACCTATAGCTGACAATTCAACCGAGGCGGGTAGAGCAACAAACAGGCGGGCAGAAATATACATTTTATTGACAGATTTCCCGATGTCACCTCCTGCCTTTTTAAAGACTCCAAAAGGCACATTAAAAGGGAAAAAGCTTCCTTCGACCATGAAAAAAATAATAGAACAGGTCATTAAAAAGCCTTTCAACGCGAATGATATCGAGATTGAAATAGATGGTTTATTGATAGACGATACGAAAACAAAAGCAGGGAAAGATTTTTATGATTTGTTTTATAGTCAATGGGAAGCACCTACTGGGGTTAAAAATTACTCCATCACACTATCCGAAAAACCCTTTCGTTTGACCTCGACCCTAATTGCGATTTTTATCAATGAAGAGGTGGTTTATCAGGCTATACTACAACCAAGACAGGAATTGATTGAAAACCAAACTGAAGAAGCAATATCGATGGTAGAAGATTATCTGTCAAACTACGAAGAAATCATGAAACAACTCAATGGTGATGATATGGCAGGAACCGGTATCTATTAATCCGAATAAAAAAAAACAGTCTTGACTTAATTGATTGAACGCTATAAAAACAATTGGAATCAGAATGATTTAAAAGTATAGTACAATTTCGTGACACCCTTATAAATCTGAAATGTTGTGGCACACTTGTTATTAAAGTTATTAAAAATTTTAATTTACAGATATTAACCTTTAAACTCAAGCACAATGAAAGTCATTTTCAAAACACTCGTTCTTTTGTTTTTTCTGGGTACAGGAAAAATGTACAGTCAGGATTTAATCTATACACCAAAGAATCCTGCATTTGGTGGCAATCCATACAATTACAGTTGGTTATTGAGTTCAGCGCAAGCCCAGAACGATATCAAGGAGACCACTTCCAGCTCCAGTACGAGTTCAACAAGCTCGGATCCATTAAAAAACTTTGCAGAAAGCCTGAATCAACAGATTTTAAGCCAGCTTTCGCGTCAAATTGTAGCCAAGCAGTTTGGCGAAGATGCTTTGACATCCGGAACGTATATTTTAGGCGATTACCAGATTGATATCGGGAATCAATCCAACGGATTGAGTATTACAATCCTGGATAATAAAACAGGTACTTCTACCACGGTTTCAGTTCCCTATTTTTAATCATTTACTTAAATATATTCAACATCATGGTACAGAAAAACATTCTGTTAAAGATCTTTTGCCTGTTGGTATTGATGATTCTGGTAGGATCTTGCGGATCCTATATGAATCAACCCTTGCAATCGAGAAGAGCTGTTCTTGGACCGGAGACACCGGCTAAGAAAATACTGAAGGATCTTCCCAAACCTCAGGAGAAAATTGTAACCGCAGTTTATAAGTTTCGCGACCAGACAGGACAATACAAACCCTCGGATTCGGGTGCCAGTTGGTCAACGGCAGTAACGCAAGGGGCAACCACCATTTTAATCCGGGCTCTGGAAGAATCGGGTTGGTTCATACCTATCGAAAGGGAAAATATGGCTAATCTGCTGAACGAACGAAAGATCATCCGTACAAGCCGTTCACAGTACGAAGGAAAGGATCAAAACTCAGAATCGTTGTTGCCTCCCCTTTTATTTGCAGGGATAATCCTGGAAGGGGGTATAATTTCGTATGAAACAAATCTATTGACGGGTGGTGCCGGGATTCGTTATTTTGGAGCCGACTTATCCGGTCAATATCGTGAGGACCGCGTAAGTATTTATATCCGTGCAGTCTCGACAGCAAATGGAAAGGTTCTGAAGACGGTTTATACCACCAAATCCATACTTTCACAGGAAGTTTCAGCAGGATTATTCAGGTATGTACAAACTAAAAGGTTACTGGAAGCAGAAACAGGCTTTACTTACAATGAACCAACCGAAATATGCGTCACCGAAGCCATTGAGAAAGCTGTTGAAAGCCTGATTGTCGAGGGTGTGAAAGATAAACTGTGGGCACTTCAGAATCCAAAAGATACAGCAACAGTGGCATTTAAAAAATACTTCGACGAAAAACAGATTAATTATGAATCGGACAATGTATTAAGTCGTAGACTGGATCGGAATAATCGGGGGAAACTAATGATTGGTTTGGATGTAGGTTCGAATATGTATTCAGGTGATTTTTCAAAAAGTGAATTGAGACCTAAAACAACTCTTTTAATGGGTTCTGCCCTAACGCCACATTTTAATATTGACATCAATTTAGGATATCGTGGTTTGATGGTACAAGATAAAGTAGACGATTATTCATTTTTCGGAGATCTTTCGCTGCGATATGTTTTTTTACCCTACGAGAAATTAACCCCCTATTGTAGTCTCGGGGGTGGGTGTGATGCAAATTCCAGGGGCGTTGGTTTGTCGGATTTGAAATACCTCCCAAAAATCAATGGAGTTTTTGGTATGGAATACCTGGTCAACAACAAATTTGGGATATCGGTTTCATCGGGAGTAAATTATTATTTAAATGACAGCTTTGATGGAGCCAAAGCAGGCATTAACAACGATTTGAGTTGGGGTGTATCCCTGGGATTAAAGTTCTATTTTAAGAAATATAAAAAATAATTAATTATAAAAGTTATGAAAAAACATATGTATATCATCAGCCTACTCTTTGTAGTGACATTTATATCCTGCGAATCAGATAAACTGGATATCAATTATTATGGAACAATCAATGGCACTGTAATAGATTCAAAAACCTACCTGCCATTGCAGGGAGCACAAATTAGTACTACACCTGCCAGTATTGCAGTGTTATCGGATGTGAACGGTAAATTCATAATTCCAAAAATAAAAGAAGGAGATGTTGCTGTGAATATTAAAATGCAGGATTATCTGAGTAATTCCCTGACTGTTGCAATTGTGAGAAACGAGACAACTACTATGGACTTTCTGATTTTCAAGGATGATTCTAATACCGGAACAATATCCATATACGATCCTGTTCCTGGAAACGGTGCAGTAGATCAACTTTTGGCTTTGACTTTTAAGTGGAAAATGGAAGGCAACAAGCAGAACATGCAATTAGAATACAACATTTACATTTTTGAGTCCAATTCAACTGTTCAACAATTATTGGGCGAAAATGTTGTACTTCAGGAAGTCACAACAAGTGGTTTAAAACTCGGGACTACCTATTTCTGGTATGTAATAGCCAAGTCGAACGGGGTTAAAGTTGCTTATAGTCCGACCTGGACATTTAAAACCAAAGAAACTAATTGATTAAATTTTTAAATCATTGTTTCCTTGTAATTCAGAACTCCTGTAATTATTGGAAATTTAAAGTGCCTTGATTATAACCGAAAAAATAAGAGTTTCTTCGTTCTAAAGAAACTCTTATTTTTTTTATATGATTCACGAATGACATTCAGCTTTACTTTGTATTGATATTTTAATCACATCCATATTCAAAGTCACAAGGTTCATCCAATGTTTCGAATTCAATTGTGGCATGTTGAATACCTTTAAGTTTTAATGAATTTCGTATTTTGACTTTCAATTCTATTATCTTCTCCAAAGCAAGGGATTTAGACATAACTACATGGACAGTAAGTATATTGTAATTCCCATCCACAGACCATACATGCAAATCATGAATGTGTTCAATCCCTTTAAATTGCTGCAGTTGTTCTGTAATTTCTGCCATATCTATATCAACAGGTATTCCCTGCAATATAATGTGTAATGTCTGACGGATGTTTTTATAAACGTTCGACAGGATAAAGATAGCAATTCCTATTGATAAAAGAGGGTCAATGAACGGAACATTGAAAAAATACATAATCATAGAGCCAATCAGAATTGCAACCCAACCTAAGACATCTTCCAGAAAATGTAATGATACAACTTTCTCATTTAATGAACTCCCCTTTTTTAGTCTGTAAAAGGCAAGTCCATTTACTAATACTCCAACAATGGCCAGAAAAAACATACCTATAGCCTGTGTCTTTTCAGGATGAAGGATTCGGGGAATTGCTTCCGTAAGAATAAAAATACTACCAACTGTCAGTACGATAGAATTGATAATGGCACCCAGTAATGAAAAACGTTTATATCCATATGAATAGAAACTGTCGCTTCCTTTATTGGAAACCTTCTGAAAATACCAGGCAAGTCCAAGGGAAAGGCAATCGCCTAAATCGTGTACAGCATCCGACAGAATAGCCATACTGTTGGTGAAAAATCCACCAACAATTTCGAACAGTGTAAAAAATAAGTTCAGAAAAAATGCTGTTTTTATATTTTTTACATCCTCGTGATGATGATCATGTGCCATAATTTAATTTTTATATTATGAATCAAACAAATTTAAACGGATACAGTTTGATTTTTTATTGATTGTGATTAATAAAACTTCGTGAAATTTTTTATTTCATCATTCAGAGTCCTTGCAAGGGACTATTTTTTCTTCTTGTGATTCTGAAACCATTCATTAACCGGCAAGTCATATCCGGCTCCCTGCATGTAATTATAGGTAGCCAGATTCAATCCTTTTCCATAAAACTCGAGATCGATTTCATGTTCTGTACTAAATGGAATTTCATTGTTGGCAAAGTGTCCTGTTTCCTGTTTTATTGATTTTGCGCCAACACTTTCAGGCTGTTGTCCTGAGGGGCTATGGATAGTCATTGCATAGCGGTGCCAGAAAGCCGATTGAATGTAACCTTCAGCAAATAAATCACGTACAACTTCAAGTGAATTGATTGTTTCCTGAGCTGTTTCAGTCGGGAAGCCATACATTAAATAAGCATGAGTCATTATTTTTGCATTTGCAAAGTTTTTCATGCTTTCACGTGCCGTTTCTATGGTTATCCCCTTGTTGATTAGTTTGAGGATCCGGGGAGAAGCAACCTCCAATCCTCCTGAAATGGCAATACATCCGGATTGAGCCATCAGGTAACAAAGCTCGGAAGTAAACGATTTTTCAAACCTGACATTAGTCCAATAACTTACCGTAAGTCTACGTTTCAATATTTCTTCAGCTAATTTTCGCAAAAGGGCTGGAGGGGCAGCTTCATCAATAAAATGAAATCCTGACTGTCCGGTCTGTTCCATGATGGACTCCATGTTGTTTACAATCTTTTCGATGGAAGTAGTTTCATAACGATGGATATAATCTAACGAGCCATCACAAAATGTACATTTTCCCCAATAACAACCATGTGCCAGCATCATTTTGTTCCATCGTCCATTGCTCCAGAGCGCATGCATAGGATTCGTAAGTTCTATTAAATTGATATATTGATTCGATAGCAGACCATCATATACAGATGTACCAATTTCAGAGAAGGATATATTCTCTATACTGTCAAAGTTAGAACGAATAATTTCACCTGTTTCAGAGAGATACATGGTACGAATAAGTTCTCCTCCGGTTAACAATCTAACTAAAGGCAATTCACCGTCATCATAAAGAATATAATCTATGGTTTCAAATATTGCCGGGTCGCTTAAACTTCGCAATTCTGTATTGACATATCCACCACCTATACAAATTTTAATTTCAGGAAATTCTTTTTTAAGCCATTGTGCACAACGCAATGCACTGTATAGATTCCCAGGGAAAGGAATAGTGAATCCTACCATGTCAGGGTTGCTTTTCCGAATCCTTTTCTCAAAAATATCAATCATGAGTTTGTCAATCAATGAATAAGGCTTCTGTAATTCAACCTGTAAAGGTTTGTACTCAGGCAAGCGCAGGCATAACGATTCTGCATACCTGATTAATTCAAAGTGATGATCGATGGTTTGTTGAATAAATTCAGAAAGATCTTTTAAAAATAATGTACACAAATGGATTGCTCGATCATAATTTCCAATCATTCCAAAAGCCCATTCAAGGTCCTCTTCGGAAGGAAGCCGCTTGCTTTGAGGCCAGAATGAAAGGTCACTGAATCGCTGTGCCAGGCTTATGTCGCGTCCGCTAAGAAATCGCATGACAGGTTCAATCGTATGAATATAGAAATCTGAATTTTGAAGAATGATTCTATTAACCTTGGAAAGTTTATCATTTAAAGACACTTCTTGAAAAATTGACTCAAGTTGGGTGCATGTAAACAATCTTTCGATAAGTTCTATACTCAAATCCATTTGTTCTGCTTTGATTCCCTGAGTACTTAAAAAACCCAACAACTGACATGTTGCAGGGTAAGGTGTATTCAGTTGAGTAAGTGGTGGAGTGACTAAAAGAATTTTCATCAAAACTATTTTCTGCAAATTTAATGTTTTTTTTCCAAAACCTGATCCCTAATCGAAAATCCTCGAGTTAAACCGGAAGTATCTATGTTTCCTGTTCCTTCAGTTCATATTAACATCACAATCAATTCTTTTCATCAAATCTAACTCAATATACGCTTATCATTAATTATTTTTAGTAGTTTTGTAACACAAATCAATTTCAATTGAAATATGGAGTTTGTTTGTGTAAAATGTATTTGTTTTAATGATCATTCTTCTCTTATAGCTCTTTACCAATTAAATAACTTTTTTTGAATGACTATTTACACTACTTTTTCCGATATTGACCAAACACAATGGAAGAATCTTATTGCACAATCACCGACTGCTTCATACTTTCAAACTCCGGAATGTTACGTTTTTTTCACATCTTTATCATTTCTAACCCCTTTTGTTTTTGGTGTTTCCGAAAATAATAAACTCGTTGGCATTCTTAGCGGATACATTACTTCAAACGGGAATATTGTGAAACAGTATTTCAGCAGAAGAGCCATAGTTGGGGGGGGAGTATTGCTGGACACAACTATATCAGAAGAAGCACTACATGAATTGTTAATTACGGCCAGAAATTCATTAAAACGAAAATCAATTTACTTTGAAATCAGAAATTATATAGATTACTCCAGGTATAAAAACACTTTTGAGGGAGCCGGTTTTTCCTATATACCACATTTAAACTTTCATGTCCACACACCGGACGAGGAAACGGCATTAAAGAATCTTAGTACAACCAGAAGACGAGAAATAAAATTATCGGTTAAATCAGGTGCCATTTGGACTGAAACAAAGAATCCTGATGATATTAAAACGTATTATGCAATCTTACTGGACCTATATAAAACTAAAGTTAGGACTCCTTTATTTCCATTAGATTTTTTTGAAAAATTGATTCAACAGTCCAATGGAAAGTTATTTATAATTAAGCTCAATGACAAAATAATAGGTGGAAGTGTTTGTGTCGTCTTACCGAATAAAATTGTCTACGAATGGTTTGTATGTGGATTAGACGGTCAGGTTAAAAATGTATATCCTTCCACAATAGCTACATGGGCTGCAATTGAATATACAGCTTTAAATGACTATAAATATTTTGACATGATGGGAGCCGGAAAACCCGAAAATGGCTATGGTGTACGTGAATTCAAATCTAAATTCGGAGGGGAACTGGTAGAAGATGGAAGATTTATGTTCAGGAGTAATCCTATCTTATTTAAAATTGGAAAAATTGCAGTCTATTTGATGCGTTTAAAATATAAAAAACTTAAAAAAACCGGACTAAATTCTGATCAAAATACTTCATTAACCGTGGAGACTCAAATCAAGCAAATAGATACTCAGGAATGGTCTGATTTTGTGTCGAACCATCCTAACGGTAATATCTTCCAAACTCCTGAAATGTATCAGGTATACTTAAAAACCCCAAAATTCACACCGATTATATTAATTGCAAAAGATGAAAAAAATAGGATTGTTGGTTGTTTAATGTCAGTAATTCACAGGGATTATAAAGGTATTATAGGAGATTTGACTACACGTTCCATCATCATGGGTGGTCCTTTAGCCGAAAATGACAAATCGCAGATACTAAATGTCTTATTAAAAAATTATGATAATCTTGTCCGTACGAAAGTGATTTACTCGCAATTCAGAAATTTATTTAACATGAACAATTATTCTCAGCCTTTTGCAAAAAATGGTTATAGGTTGGAAGAGCATTTGGATGTTTTAATTAATTTGAAAAGAACAAAAGAAGAATTGGAAGAACAATTACACAAAGAAAGGAAGCGGAATATTGCCAAAGCAGAGAAAGAAGGTTTAATATTCAAGGTGCTGACTGATGAAAAAAACATCAAAGATGTCATTCTACTCCTAAAAAAAACATATATTCGGGTCAGGGTTCCATTCTCGTATGATAAATTATTTTTTAATTCTTATTTCATATTAGATAATAATGTAAAATTCTTTGGCGCATTTTGGGAAGACAAAATGATTGCAGGACAGGTTCGATTATGCTATAAAGATACTGTATATGCCTGGTATGCAGGAAGTGATTCCGATTATTTTCAAAAGCGTCCGAATGATTTTCTATTATGGAAAGTGATATTGTGGGCGAAAGAAAATAATTACTGTAATTTTGATTTCGGAGGTGCCGGAAAGCCCAATGTACCTTATGGCGTGAGAGATTATAAGTTGAAATTTGGTGGTGAGTTAGTCAATTATGGCAGATATCAAAAAGAACATAAAAAAATGTTCATGATTTTTGGCAGGCTTGCTTTTAAACTATACAAAATGATAAAAAAATGAATATCCTTATTGAAATAGGCCATCCTGCTCATGTTCATAAATTGGCTGCCACCATTAAAATTCTTAAAAGTAGAAATCATAAAATTATTGTCGTTACTAAAGAAATTACTTCTGTAAAATTTTTATTGACGAAACTTGAGATTCCTTTTAAAATTATTGGTGTCAAAAAAGATAGCCTGATAGGAAAAGGCATTATGCAACTTTGGTATAATCTGTGTTGCTTTATAATTTTAAAACAAGAAAAAATTGATTTGATTATTGGCAGTGTTTCAGCTGCTTACATGACTCGGATTACAAATACACCTTCAATCTTATTTGACGATGATGATGATGAAGCAGAACCACTGCTTGTGAAATATATACATCCCTATATTACTAATATTTTATCCCCTTCAGCATTAACAGGAACCAGGTTAAGAAAGGATACCATTTATTATGCCGGTTATCATGAATTAGCATATTTACATCCGAATATATTTACCCCTGATGAGAAAGTAGTAGAAGAAATAGGGTTGAAAGTAGGTGACCCTTATTTTATTCTAAGGTTTAATGCTTTTAAAGCACATCATGATGTGGGTGTACATGGGCTAACAATCGAAAATAAACGCAAACTAATCGCCCAGTTGGAAACAAAAGGGACTGTTTTCATAACTTCGGAACGTGATCTGGACGAAGAATTTAAAAAGTACCAACTGCTCTTATCACCCGAAAAAATACACTCACTTATTTATTTTGCAACTATGTTAATTGGTGATAGTCAAACAATGACTTCCGAGGCAGCAGTACTTGGAACACCAGCAATAAAATGTAATACATTCGCTGGAAAATTATCGATTCCTAATGAGTTAGAAAATGAATACCAACTCTGTTTTTCATTTTTACCGGAAGATTCCGATAAATTCTTTTCTAAAATCGAAGAGCTGTTAAGTCTCGATAAATTAAAATCTGAATTTATAAAAAGGAAAGAAAAATTACTTGGTGATAAAATTGATGTTACAGCATTTTATGTCTGGTTCATTGAAAACTATCCCAATAGTGTAAATGTACTGAAAGGAAATCCTGAATTTCAATACAGCTTTAAATGATAATATGAATTTCTATTGCTTGTTATCCAGGCAATCTTTCTCAATTTTCAAATATAAAATATTATGCCCATTGATTTTACCTTATCAGCTTACAGTCAGTTATTATTGGCTTTAAAAAAGTCTGGATATGCTTTTTACACATTTGAAGAGTGGTGTGATGGAAAAGCTCATGGTCGATACGTTATTTTACGTCATGATGTTGATTTGAAAGCGCAAAATTCGTTGACTATTGCTCAGATTGAAGCAAAGATGGGAATACGTTCAACCTTTTATTTTCGAATAATACCCCAAAGTAATCAACCTGAAATCATTGGTTCGATAGTAAATTTAGGTCATGAGATTGGTTATCATTACGAAGATTTATCTTTATTTCAAGGTGATGAGGTAAAAGCCATTGAACATTTTAAAATTAAGTTAGAGTATTTCCGAAAGTTTTATCCTGTTCGAACAATATGTATGCATGGAAGTCCCACTTCAAAATGGGATAATCGTGATCTTTGGAAATCCTATGATTACAGGGATTTTGGAATAATAGGCGAACCTTATTTTGACTTTCTGAATACTTATACAAATTCAGAAATTAAATTTAAATATTTTACCGATACTGCCCGTATGTGGGATGGTGCAATTTACAATTTAAGAGATAAGATATCCGGAAAAAGTGAATCCGATTACCCCCCCAAAAATCTTTTACAGGTAATTCATTCAACGTTTAATTTTATTGATTGGTTAGAAATGAAACCAGATATTGAAATACTTATGATTACTACACATCCGCAACGATGGACTGATAATTTTTTTGAATGGTTTATAGAATTAGTATCTCAATCTATTAAGAATGTAATAAAAAGATATATCTTACAAAAAAGATTATAAGTGACTAATATATAGCAATATAGTGTTTGTAGATTGTTTTATAAAAGATACATCTGTTTTCTGTTATTAATTATTAAACATCTAAAATATAGTTGAATGTTTTTTTGTATTCGTAATCAATAATAGTTTTTGTCATATTATTATTATAATCAATTGAAATTTAGTGTAAGACTGCAATAATTTTTATTATATTTGTAAAGGAAACTATCAATATAAATTGAGCATGTTTTCAAATTTATAAAAATCCTGATAAATCTGTTATGCTACTTTCAACCTTATATAAATTTAAAAATTACTTACGGTTAAAAGTTATTTATAAACCGGCCTATTTTTATTTAATTGTTGATATTTTAATACTGATTTTCAGCTTATATTTAGTTTTTCTATTTTTTCCTTTTACTACACTCTCACCATTCGAAAAATACTTTAAACCTTCCTTACTTTATGTTCTGTTATGGGTTGTATTCTCATATTTTTTAAAAAGATACCGACCATTAAAAAAACAACAACTACTCCAAATTACATTGAGTTTATTCTATGTGTCTGTTCTCAATTTTGTTGTGTTTTTTTTTCTGATTCACTACTTTTATAAATTATATTCCGGATTTGTTCTTCTAGCTACTATGGCTGGTGCTTTTAATGTAAATTATTTATTTCTTTCACTCTATTTTGCATACAGGTTTGCAGTAGAATATACTGAGTTTCCAACAAAACCGTATATAGAAAGAATAAATGCAACAGTGAAGCCTGCAATTCCTTTAGATCCGGAAAGCTACAACCAGTTAAAATCAACAATAAGATTACATTCATCCGATAAAGTCTTAAATTTTTTAGAAAGTCATATTAATTTATCCAATGGAAATACCTTAGTATTTATTACTAACGATGTTGCAAATCTACAAATGAATCCCAATTATCAATATTCAAGTATTATTCAACTTGAGAGACTGAATAATATGAGGAATATTAATAGTAAATTATCAGTTATCAATGAGAAATTGCCTGACAATGGCATTTTTGTATGTTGTTTCGAGTCAAAAAGTACGCGTAAGAAACGTATCATAGGAAAAGCTCCAAAGGGTTTTAACTATTTTATATATATATTTGACTTCCTTTTTAAACGAGTAATGCCAAAACTGTATTTTACACGAAGACTGTATTACTTTTTAACTCAGGGAAATAATCGAATTTTTTCAAAAGCAGAAGTGTTAGGAAGATTATATTGTCTAGGATTTAAGGTTGTTCTTGAAAAAAAAATCGGACAATTGACTTATGTAATTTCTCAACGTAATAAAGAACCTGAACTGGTGCAAAAAAGAAATTATGGTACGCTAATTCGATTACAAAGATTTGGAAAAAATAAGGAGTCAATTCAGGTTTATAAGATTAGAACGATGCACCCATATTCAGAATATCTGCAAAGTTATATTTATGATCGACACAGTTTAAATAAAGAAGGAAAATTTAATAAGGATTTGAGAATAACAACTATAGGCCGTTTTATGCGAAAATACTGGATTGATGAATTTCCTATGATTCTTAATATTTTAAAGGGGGAAATGAAAATTGTTGGGGTACGTCCCTTAAGTATGCAGTATTTTAATTTATATAACAAGGAATTGCAAGATAAACGTATTAAGTATAAACCAGGTTTATTACCTCCATTTTATGCTGATTTGCCTCATACATTGGACGAAATTCAAGAGTCGGAGATGAAATATCTCTTAGACTGTGAAACAAAAGGTGTATTTAAAACTGATTTAAGGTACTTTTTAGTAATCTTGAAGAATATTTTGATTAAAAAAGCCAGGAGCAGTTGAACTGAAGATCTGTTGATAAGTAAATACTAAAAAAAGACAAATCGTTTACTAAGTTTATAAAATATTTATGGAAGAAAAAATAACGGGTTTACCCGAAAACGCATCACGTGAATTAAAAGAAGGTGAAGAGTATAAACCATTGCTCTCTCCAGATAAAAATTATCCCGAAGTCAATGCCCGTTCAGTATCGTGGGGATTATTGATGGCAGTCTTATTCTCGGCAGCAGCTGCCTATCTTGGTCTGAAAGTAGGTCAAGTGTTTGAAGCTGCAATTCCGATAGCCATAATTGCTGTAGGACTTTCTTCTGCTTCAAAACGAAAGAATGCATTAGGCGAAAACGTAATTATACAGTCCATTGGTGCAAGTTCGGGAGTGGTTGTAGCCGGAGCTATTTTCACATTGCCGGCACTATATATTTTACAGGCAAAATATCCACAAATTACTGTCAGTTTTATGCAGGTATTCCTCTCTTCGTTATTGGGTGGAGTATTGGGAATCTTGTTTCTAATACCTTTTCGTAAATTTTTTGTATCGGACATGCATGGTAAATATCCATTTCCAGAAGCCACTGCAACAACACAAGTATTAGTATCAGGTGAA
>Ga0302215_10001607_pt1 | contig 15926 bp, 15 predicted proteins | sample II_Fen_N3_1_FD_194580 | JGI IMG/M metagenome (GOLD analysis project Ga0302215, IMG submission 194580) | Peat permafrost microbial communities from Stordalen Mire near Abisko, Sweden - II_Fen_N3_1 | ecosystem: Environmental > Terrestrial > Soil > Wetlands > Permafrost | place: Sweden: Abisko...
TTAGAGAGTAATTCGGCGTACACCATTAATCCCACTCCTGCCGGAACAAAAAAAACGGCCATATTTTTGGTAATAACGGTAGCTACACCCTTTACATTATCCGGCTTCACGATCCTTAAGTATAAGCATACAAAAAGCAATATCATGCCGAGTACACTACCCGGAATAAATCCATGTAACAACAGGCTTAGCATTTCGCCCAGAAAATAGAACAACAGGATAAAGAACGAACCTTTTATCATACATCACAATTTAAAGATGAGTAAAAACAAGTGATTGTGATCAGAACAGAAAGATAAAAGGAATTTTAGAAACAAGCCTACCGAGAGGTTGCTTTGAAAAGAAAAAATTGAGTTGGGAAGTATCATGTTTCCCAACTCAATGAATATCCGTTAGAATAAGTAATTCACCGAAACAAGAATACGATGATTACTTACCAGATAAGGATTAATGACGCTGCCATTACGTTGGATAGTACCAAACGAGGCAGATGAAAAATCATATTCCACTCCGAACTTTAAATTTGGCAGGTTGTAGCATACACTGGGTGCAATCCTGTACAACCTGTCGAGTAATAGCTGTTGGGAATTGTTGTTAACATCATAGAATCCGCAACCGTAATTTGTAAGCTTTCCGCCTTTTCTGATATCCAGCATTTCTGAAGTACCTAAGTTTTTTGATACGCCGAACAGAAGGCCAACCTGGAATTTGCTGCCATATACTGCGTTTATCCAACTGCTTACGTTATTGAAGTTTGTATACGAAAGAGCAGTAGTTGAATCAGAAGCAAATTTGCTGACTCCGTATCCGCCTAACATAAGCTGGTCACTCAGGTTTTGACCATAGACAACTTTTGCTTTCAACTGAAAGTTGGAATATACATATTGGGAATAAGCTGCAGCACTCAATGAGGAAATTTGTTTTGTATCAGGGGCAATTGTCTTATAATCGACTCCCACTCCGTTTGTCCAATGAGTTGTTTTACTTTCTACACCAAGAAATACATCCGGAGCAATGGCATTTTTCATATACACGTTGCTGGTTCCCAAAGGACCGGCAGAAGCGTATTGCATTTCATAAAGCAATGCTGCTGTTAATGAAAGTGTCGAACATAGGTTTTGTTTAAGCCTGACTTGCGGACTACGGTTGAAAGGTTGAAAAGGTGCACCTCCATTGGCAGATAGAGTTGTAGGGGCAACATTTCCGAACAATGGATGCCAGGTTTGTCCAATGAGCAATTCCGTTTTAGCCCAGTTTAATTTCATATAAGCCTGACGGATACGAAAAACATAGAAAGAAGTCCCAAATCCATCAAAATCAGCTTCTATTTTACCACAGGTTTTAGCTCCTAATATAGGAGCACCCGAAATATCCATTCCAAAGCGCGTATTTACACTAAGCATTTCAGCCTGAGGAACTGCATTTTTATCGACACCTGTTGAGCTAAGATCTGACGGCAAGGGAAATAATTGAATTACACCATCAACCATATCTTTATTCTGGCGGGAGTTGTAAAAGAAATCATTGCCAACATACCCATAGAATTTGAATTTTGTTGTTGTTTCTTGAGCGAAGATAGTAATTGTTAAGAACAATAAAAAGCAGGGAATTAATTTTTTGAAAGTCATACGTATCAGAAAGAATTTATTATTTTTAAAAGTCATATGTTATTTTAAAAGTTTATTTTAAAAGTCAAATGTTCAAATGTTCAAATGTTCAATCAGAATTTTTAAACCAATGCCAATTAAGATAAAACCACCTATCATTTCAACTTTTACATGAAACCGTTTCCCAAAATGAACACCAATGTACATACCGAAAAAAGTAAAAATGAAGCTGGTTAAACCTATAATCGAAATCGCTTTCCATATAATCCCATGATAGGGAATAAATACGATACCTGTTGCAAAGGCATCAATACTGGTCGCCAGCGCAAGTGATAAAAGCGTGGCCCAGGCAAAAGGGTTAACTACTTTATCCGAATCGGGATCAATGGGCCTGAATCCTTCGATGACCATTTTCCCTCCAATAAGTGATAATAAACCAAAGGCTACCCAATGGTCAATGTTCTTCATGTACACAGCATAGCCTGCACCTAATTCGTAACCGATCAATGGCATAATGGCCTGGGATAATCCAAAAAGTAAAGCCATTCTGAACGTCAGCCAAAAGAAAAGTTTCTTTGCATGAATTCCTTTGCTGATAGAAACAGCAAAACAATCCATGGACAAACCTATCCCGATAATGATAATAGAAAGAATATCCATTAAATGAATTTGAATTCTGTAAATGTAAGAAAATTGATATTGAAATTAAAGAAATCAGATAAGATAAAGAAAAAATGAGAAGATTTGTCCTGTTTTGGGCAAATCTTCTACATTTATAGTCTCCAGATTAATCTATTTTCTTATAACATTGCTTTTACCTGTTCAAATACATTCTTACCTGTAAATCCTAATTTTTCGTCCAGCACTTTATATGGTGCTGAGAATCCAAATGATTCAAGTCCAAAGATTTTCCCATTTGCACCAACCAACCCTAACAGATTGACAGGAAGTCCAGCTGTAAGACCAAATATCTTAGCTCCCTTAGGTAAAACGCTTTCCTGGTATTCTTCAGGTTGACTGCGGAATAACCCTTCGGAAGGTGCTGATACAAGACGAATTTTAACACCATCGGCACGTAGTAATGCTGCTCCTTCGTAAAGGGTTGAAACTTCAGAACCGGAAGCAACAAGAATTACATCGTAATTCTCATCACTTTCAACAACGTAAGCTCCTCTATGTGCTTTTTCAGCATCAATTTTACGGGTGGAAGTTGTAGGAAGATCGGTAATATTCTGACGTGAAAGTATCAATGCTGTTGGTGTGCTGGTGTTTTCTAAAGCCATTCTCCATGCAACGGTTCCTTCTTCCACATCAGCAGGGCGTAATACCAGCATAGAATTATGTCCTTTGTGGTTCTTAAGTTTTTCCATTAACCGGATTTGTGCTTCCTGTTCTACAGGTTCATGAGTTGGCCCGTCTTCTCCAACCCTGAAAGCATCATGCGACCAGATAAATTTCACGGGTTGCTCCATCAGGCAAGCCATACGGACAGCAGGTTTCATATAATCGGAGAAAACAAAGAAAGTTGCACAGGCAGGAATAATTCCACCATGCAAACTCATACCGATACTTACTGCTGCCATAGTCAATTCAGAAACACCGGCTTGTAAAAAGGCACCTGAGAAATCATCTTTTGCAAATGCCTTGGTGTTTTTAAGGAAACCATCAGTCTTATCTGAATTAGATAAGTCAGCACTGGCAACTATCATGTTCTCAACCTGTTTAGCCAATTCTCCCAACACAGTTGCCGAAGCGGCACGGGTTGATTGATTTGGTTTTTGTACTATAGCGTCCCAATTTACATTTGTCTTCCCTGAAAAGAAGAATTCAAGCTTCTTTGCCAATTCAGGATTTTCCTTATCCCATTTCGCCTTAGCAGCGTATTTTTCGGTTACAATAGCATTTAATTCTTCGGCACGTTTAGCATACAAAGCTTTTGTTTCTTCAAATATTACAAATGGATTTTCAGGATTGCCACCCAGGTTTTTAATACTTTCGGCATAAGAGGCACCCCCTTCGCTCAATGGCATACCATGTGTGGCACATTGACGTTCAAAGCTTGTTCCGTCAGCTTTCAAGGCACCTTTGCCCATAATGGTTTTCCCGATAATCAGGGTTGGTTTATGCGATTCTGATTTGGCTTCTTTTAATGCTGTACGAATTTCCACAGCATCGTTTCCATTAATTTCAATAACATTCCATCCCCATGCCATATACTTTTGAGCAGTATTTTCGCTGGTTACTGATTTTGTTTCAGTTGAAAGTTGTATGTCGTTCGAGTCATAAAACATAATCAGGTTGTTCAAACCCAGGTAACCGGCAATACGTCCGGCTCCCTGAGAAATTTCTTCCTGAACACCACCATCCGAAATGAAGGTATAAATAGTCTGGTTCATGATATCACCAAAACGTGCTTTTAGAAACTTTGCAGCTATAGCTGCACCAACGGCATAGGAGTGCCCTTGTCCCAGCGGACCTGATGTATTCTCAACACCACGCATGATATCAACTTCAGGATGACCTGGCGTCGGGCTACCCCATTGACGAAACTGTCCCAGCTCGTCCATGGTGTATTTACCGGTACATGCCAGAACTGAATATAGCATAGGTGACATATGACCCGGATCAAGAAACATTCTGTCGCGACTTTCCCAGGCAGGGTTTTTAGGATCATATTCTAAAAATTCAGAATAGAGAACATTTATATAATCTGCTCCACCCATTGCTCCACCTGGATGACCCGATTTAGCTTTTTCAACTGCCGAAGCTGCCAAGATCCGGATATTATCGGCTGCACGGTTTAAAATTTGAATTGAATTCATAAGTGTGTAATCTTAAAAGTTATTTATTTATTATTTGTTTATTTATCTTTTTTTGATCAATAAAAACTTTATTGTTTTTTGCATTCTTTTTTTGAGGCCAGAAATGATAACCCAATGTATAATTGAACCCCCAACTTGTACCGTTATTTAACCCAAAGCCGGGAATAAACCATGGCGCTACTTTACCTGTAACATCCGAACTGATCAGGTTCTTGTCACGTATTGTCCAGCCCATATAGAAGTTTTTGAATACTTCAACCTGAACGCCTGCAACTATTTCGTACCAGATCTTTGTAGATGATTGATTCATATAATTGATCGGATCACCGGCTCCCCAATAATTTTCAGGGATAACGACGTTAGTAACGTTATAGTTGAAATTACTCATTCCTAATCGTAAACCTGCAATAAACAGGTTGTTTGTCGGCTTAGCGTCTTTTTTCCTTTTTCGAAGGTTGAAATCAACACCGATTCTCTCAAACATACCATTGGTTTTATAGTTAATGTTATCAGCAGTCGTTTTATTTGCACCTGCAACACCTAATTCTAAGGTTGGGAATATCCTGTGTTTCAAGTCTATCTGTAAAGCACCTTCTGTAGAATAAGTGCTGCTGTTGGTCAATGCAGAAGAAGCCAGCGAGGCAACGTCCAGTTGCACCGTGAACCCGTTGAACAATCGCGTTGAATCAGGAGGAACGATTATTTGCTTCTTTTTCTGTGCATCTGTCGAACTGACTGCCAGGCAAAGAAACAAACTAATTATATAAACGAATATTCTTCGCATGGGTGGTATTTACGTCTTGTTTTATAATTTTATCTGAGTCATTTGATTGGTTTGTCGTGATTATAAATACGAAGATTTTCCACTTTCGTGGTGTTTACGTCGCGAATTTTAATCTGGACAGAATCAATATAATGATGTGTTGTAATAACTGTATCAATGGAATGTGTCACTAAACAGCCGCATTCCAATGATAAATAATTATTGAAATAGGTATGGTAAATGGTCACTGTATCCACAACAGAATTTAATGTAAACCTAAACATTGACTGCGTTGCAAAATTGTTAAGTGGTAAATCAATCGAGCTTAGTTTAGATTTGTCGTTATTAAATAACAGCGAATCAATCAAATGGTATTTGTGTGTCAGGGTGTCGTATTTTATTCCCTGAACGGTAAGGCTGTCAATTTGAAGGGAAGTTACGGTAAGAACTTTTGTAGTGTCATTATAGTGGGGATGATAAAAACCGGCAGTCAACTTCACATATTTCGACTGCGTACATGTTTCATCAGTGTTACACGACACATTCAATAAAATCGAAAATATAAGGACTATGAAAATAGATTTTTTCATTTAATGAATAATCGGTTTAATAAAAAGTTTTAAATCCTTGCCTTTAATCAACTCCTGGCGTATTCTCAAAAATAGTTGCGAACTTCTTTTTTTAATAGATCAATAGCTACCTCAGTTGGCGTTTGGTCGCTGGCATTGTAAACCTGAATAATCCGTTCAGCCAGTTCGTTTGCCGAATTAGCAGGATTGCATTTCGATGCACACGTATTTACCAATCGGAGTAAACTCTCCTGAGCACTACGTATACAAGTCCATATTTCATTGCTTACATAAATCTGTTGTGATAAATTGTGCGAGAATTCTTGCCGGATACCTGCTAATAATTGTGTGTGAAGTTCCATATTGGTCATTCCCGGCTTGGCGACATTCAATATCATTGCAGCAGGTGTCGTTCGTTCCAGTACCAGCGTTAATCTTTCGTATGCCCGAAGACGGATGGGAGTAAGTGTAGCTAAACTCTCCTTGCGTAGTTCAAAGTTACGTCTTTTTATTTCACTGCTCAGCAATTTGTCAATTAACAGATAAGCAGTCAGTAGTACCAGGATTGCGGGCAACACTATTTTAAGAATATCCATTGTTTCCATTTACTAAATCTAAATTATTCAGATTATTTTTTATTCCCGGTTTTCTGTAGTTTTATTTCTATGGGATGCATGGTGACTAAACAACCTTTAGGGAGAGAAGTTAAGTCATTCTCTATGGATGTGTAAAATGCATCCAGTACTTCAGTCTTATCAATCATTTCAATCACAACAGGAAGCTTCTCAGTGAGTTCCCAGAACCTGGAAGAACTGATACGTGTGCTGCTTGATCCATACCCCATAATACCACGATAAACCGTAACTCCCGCTATTCCTTTCTCATTTGCCAATACGACCAAATGTTCGTATAGCAACCCAAATCCTGATTGGTCGGTGCTGCTTGCGTATATCTTCAAGATGCTGTTTTCGGATGAATTCATATTACAATAAATTTGATAGTACGTATCCTAAATAAACCGCAAAAAATCCAAGGAATATACTTAATCCGGTATATACTAAAACGGAAGCTATTTGTCCGTTTTGCATTAAAGTCAGATTCTCAACGGTAAAGGATGAAAAGGTTGTAAAGCCGCCACAAATTCCAACCATTAAGAATAAACGTAAACCGGGAGAAATTATCTCACTTTTTCCTGAAATCCCTATTATAAACCCAATCAGTAAACTCCCAAGTACATTTACCGACAGGGTACCCATTGGTATTGAAAGAAAATGCCAGCTTAAGTTTAGTTTCTGAACCCAAAACCGGGCAATACTCCCTATAAATCCTCCACATCCAACCAATAGCAACTGTTTCATGTTTTTTAAATATAGTTTCAAAAACAGTATTTTTAATTCCCTTGATAAACCAACACTTAACCTATTCTACAAATCAACCAATTAACTAATCAACCAATCAACTAAATTTCTTTCTCAATTTGATAATTGTTTCTTTCGGTAGAATTTCTGGCAACTATTTCTCCCAGAAAGCCTGTTAAAAAGAGCTGAGTTCCTAAAACCATTGCCAGCATAGACAGATAAAAATAAGGGCTATCAGTCACTAATGGTGCTTTAACATGTTCGAATATGGCAATCAGTTTATTAACGCCAACAACAACTACAGCCAGGAAGCCAAGTAAAAACATTAAGCTGCCATATAATCCAAAAAAATGCATGGGCTTTTTCCCAAATCGAAACAAGAACCACAACGTCATTAAATCAAGATAACCATTTACAAAACGGTTTAATCCGAATTTTGTTTCACCGAATTGTCTTTTCCTGTGTTCAACTACTTTCTCGCCTATATTGGTAAATCCTGCATTTTTTGCCAGGAATGGTATATATCGATGCATTTCGCCAAAGACTTCAATGTTTTTCACCACTTCGTTCCTGTAGGCTTTTAATCCGCAGTTCATATCGTGAAGTTTCAATCCCGTCACTTTACGCGCTGTGGCATTATATAATTTAGAAGGTATGTTTTTAGAGAATTTTGAATCATATCGTTTCTTTTTCCATCCTGATACCAGATCATAATTATCATCTTGTATCATCGAAAATAATTCGGGTATTTCATCCGGACTATCCTGCAGGTCGGCATCCATAGTAATAACAACATCCCCTTTTGCAGCCTTGAAACCACAGTACAGGGCAGGGGATTTGCCATAATTATGACGAAACTTGATTCCTCTAACGTTTGATGATTGTTGCTGCAGCGTTTCTATTACCTGCCATGATTTGTCCGTACTACCGTCGTTTACAAATATAACCTCAAAGGTATATTTGTGGTCATTCATAACACGTTCGATCCACTCAAATAATTTTGGAAGCGATTCTTCTTCGTTGAACAACGGTACTATTACTGAAATATCCATATTTTATTCAATTTTCAATTTTTCAATTGATATTAGGCACATTGATTTAAGTAATTGTGATTATCTAATGATCTATTTGTTAATTTACAAAAGCCCACTTATCAGCATTTTGCTAATTATTAATTATTAATTTTTAATTATTAATTACCTATGCTGTTCTTATTCTTCAAAAATACTTTTTTCTTTTTTGATAAAAGCTGCCATAATGAATCCAACGATAGCTCCCATCAATACGTTCGACCATACATAGACTAATGTATACGTTGCAGGCTTTAACATGCTTTTCATTTGGTCAGTCAACTCATCTGTGATCTGGAATTTCATTGTTCTCATCATTTTCATTGACTCCTGAAACATCTGATCCAGATAATCCGGATTTATAAACTGAAAGTAGATGTATTTTACAACAGAAGATATCAGTGCCGCATAAAAGAAGGTAAGCAAGATCAGTGAAAATGATTTCCAGTACGAAATAAAGCCTTCGCATTCTGTATCCCTGAATTTTACCGATAACCGGTAAGTGCCAAATACGATGAGCACCGCTATTACATTAGTAAGTAAAACAAGTGTCGTGTTTTTTGATACAGATAGCAAAAAATTAATTGAGAATATCACCCCCATAATTAAGCCATTGAACTTGGCTGACTTCGAAATACTTGGTTGCATAAAGACAATTTTTTATTTTAAGATACAAAAGTACAAAAAAACTGCTATAAATGATCGAAATAAAAGGTCTAAAGGTCTAAAAATATGAAAGTGATGATTTTTCTTTAAAAGAAAACATCATCACTTTCATGTTTTTTTAAATAAATGCAGAAGCAATTGCTCACGTCTGTTTTATTGCACACGTCAGAAATTTATGTGAGAGCATTCATTTGTTAGTCTTTATAATCCCTTTTCTGACAGATAACGTTCAGCTTCAATAGCTGCCTGGCAACCTGTACCTGCTGCTGTTATTGCCTGACGGTAATGAGGATCGGCCACATCGCCCGAAGCAAATATGCCCGGAAGATTCGTTAGTGGTGTGCCAGGAGTTGTCTTAATGTAACCAACTTCATCGGTATCAATCCACGGTTTGAAGATACCTGAATTTGGAGTATGTCCAATGGCAAGGAAAAACCCATCAATGTCGATATGAACCTGCTCTTCATTAGCCTGTCCTTTGTGTTTTACCAGATTTGCACCCTGTACTACACCTTCACCTGTAAGCCCCAATGTTTCATGTTCAAAAAGCAATTCTATCTTCGGATTCTTCATGACACGTTCCTGCATGATCTTGGAAGCTCTTAAAGAATCTTTTCGCACTATCACATAAACTTTTGAAGCCAATCCCGAAAGATAGGAAGCTTCTTCACAGGCAGTGTCGCCACCACCAACAACAGCCACCGTCTTTTTGCGGTAAAAGAAACCATCGCATGTAGCACAGGCCGATACCCCTGAACCCGCATATTTCTGTTCATCAGGCAAACCCAGGTATTTGGCTGTAGCACCTGTTGAGATAATAATCGTGTCAGCTTCAATAACTTTCTCACCATCTATGGTGACTTTATAGGGATATGAGGATAAGTCGGTTGAAGTGGCTGCTCCAAAACGAATATCAGCTCCAAAACGTTCTGCTTGTTTCTTTAAGTCTTCCATTAATTCGGGACCTGTAATTCCTGTCGGGTAACCCGGGAAATTCTCAACTTCTGTTGTCGTGGTTAATTGTCCTCCGGGTTCCATGCCTTCATATAAAACAGGAGATAAATTTGCGCGGGAAGCATAAATAGCAGCTGTAAATCCTGCAGGACCTGAACCAATAATCAGGCATCGTACTTTTTCGTTCATATATTCTTTATAGTTTTTTTTAAGTGATATTTTACCTGACAAACAATAATCAAATCAAAAGGTTTTCCGTTTTATTAAAATGCAGAGTCTATATTGATATTCACAAATTCTATTTGATGTATTGCTGAAATGTTTAACGGAAGCATTGTTCATCGCAGGTCGTTCACAGTAACTCCTTTGTATCTGGCTTGATTAAAGACAAAAGCATTGTCGGAAACAGTTACTCCTTTTTGAAAATTACTCAGGGTGAGGAGGGTAGTGCCTCCGTTTTTATTGCTGAGTTTAATTGAGTACAGGTTGCCATTACTCTTGTTTATCTGAACATCTATTTTTGTGATATCGTTGTTTTTTATTTTCGGTATCATTTCAATGCAATAGTTTTGAGTCGATTTTACTTTTGTCGAAAATCGTATAAGGCATCTTGATTTATAACCTGAAAGGATGGCCATTGGGTTAGTTTCCGAAAGTTCCTTTACTGTTGGTTCTGTAATGGACACTTCGTTGTTTTGCTGAACGTAAGCCCATTGCGTTTTGCCATCAAACCAGGCTTTCATTGCATCCATTTCCAATACAAATTTATTCCCCTTCAACGTAAATACACCGGTACCTACCATGGGGTTTGGATCTTTTTTATCGCTGATAGCCAGTTTAAAATTTGTTTTGATGGCACTTGATTTAGCTTCCGTTAGCAAATCAGTTATTGCTTTTTCAGCTTTTGCATTGTTTTGGGCCAAAATGCCCTGAAATGAGAATACTACCAGCACAATTGCGAGAATTATCTTGTTTTTCATTTTTTTTACCTCTTCCTAAACCTCAACCTGTACGAAGTACCTTTGAGTGTTTTATTATTGTTATAATTAAAATCAGAGAAAACACTTTTGTGTCCTTCGAACAACAAAAGTTTTGGTTAGGTTATAGTCTGTTCAGCACCTGTTCCAGATGATTGCTGTCAAGAACCAACACCTGGCGGGCCTTGCTTCCTTCAAACGGTCCAATGATCCCGGCTACTTCCAGTTGATCGACAATACGTCCCGCACGGTTGTACCCAATAGAGAACTTTCGTTGAATCAGGGACGTTGAACCTTGTTGATTTGCTACAATCAGATGGGCTGCTTCTTCAAACAACGGATCACGTTTAGTCATATCCACCGAGCTTGAATCAATTCCATCACCATCAGGCCGTATATATTCCGGCAGGTAGAATGCGGTTGGATAGGCCTGTTGCTTGCTGATGTGATGAACAATATTCTCTACCTCAGGGGTGTCAACGAAAGCACATTGCACGCGTACTAAATCATTCCCCTGTGAGAAAAGCATATCCCCACGTCCAACCAACTGATTGGCTCCCGGAGAATCGAGAATGGTGCGCGAGTCAATCATAGACGAAACACGGAATGCAACACGGGCAGGAAAGTTGGCTTTAATCACACCTGTAATGATATTCACCGACGGACGTTGAGTGGCAATAATCATATGTATCCCTACAGCACGTGCCAACTGTGCAATACGGGCAATAGGCATTTCCACCTCTTTGCCGGCAGTCATAATCAGGTCGCCGAACTCATCCACGATTACAACTATATAGGGTAGAAAACGATGCCCTTTATCCGGATTCAGATGACGGTTGGTAAATTTTTCGTTGTATTCTTTCAGGTTGCGTACATGTGCTTTTTTGAGCAGATCATACCGGTCGTCCATCTCTTTACAAAGCGAATTCAGTGTTTCCACCACTTTGCTTGTATCGGTAATGATGGCATCATCCCCATCCGGCAATTTAGCCAGAAAGTGTTTTTCAATATCCCCGTAAATGTTGAATTCAACCTTCTTAGGATCCACCAATACCAGTTTTAACTGAGATGGATGTTTTTTATACAGCAGGGAGGTTATAATGGCATTCAATCCCACTGATTTTCCTTGCCCTGTAGCACCTGCCACCAATAAATGGGGCATTTTAGCCAGATCCACCATGAAAATTTCATTGGTGATGGTACGTCCGAAGGCTACCGGCAGTTCAAACTTAGATTCCTGGAATTTCTTTGAAGCTATGATAGAATGCATCGATACTACCTGTGGATCACTGTTCGGAACTTCAATACCGATAGTTCCTTTTCCTGGTATCGGTGCAATGATACGAATTCCGGTTGCAGCCAGGCTGAGCATAATGTCGTATTCCAGGTTACGGATCTTTGAAATCCGAACACCTGCTTTCGGCACAATTTCATACAATGTGATGGTTGGTCCTACCGTTGCCTTGATGGTTTCTATTTCAATACCATAATTTTGCAGGGTAGTTATAATGCGGTTCTTATTGGCATTCTGTTCCACCATGTCAATCTGTGTCTCATTATCCGTTCCGTATACTTTTAGTAAGTCAAGTGTTGGTGGATTATAATGCGACAGGTCAAGTGTGGGGTCATATTTCCCTAATTTGGCAACATTATAAAACGGATCTTCATTATCGGTATCCGTAATTCCTGAATCTGCAGCATCAACCGCTTTATTTTCTTCTTTCTCTTTCGCTTGTTCTATTTCAAAAGGAACATCATCAATCTCGTTTTCAATTTCATTGGTTTCAATAATCAATTCTTCATCCCGTTGATTTCCGTTGGTTATCCAGTCTTCCGGAATGATTTCAGTACCTACTGCCACTGTTTCTTCGGCTTGTTCGTCATTTAATATAAATTCAGGTTGAACAATGTTGGCTTGTTTAGATTTTCGGGTGAAGAGACGCTTCAGGAAAGGGATGGTAGCCTTTGATGAAATAATGGCATAACCCAGAAACGAACCTATGAGGATCATCAATGTACCCGGCATTCCCACGTACGAAATTAGCCATTTGCTGGTTTCATCTCCTTGTTCACCACCCGGTGAAAACGAAAATATATAATTGTTATAGAAAGGAATTAAGGCATATCCGAGCGTTACCGATAACCATATTAACCAAAAACTGGCATGAAAGAATGCTTTCCAGAGTGAAGCAATTCGTACTTTCATAAGTCGTAATCCCAATATGGTTCCGAAATATATGATGGCAAATGAGGCAATCCCAAATCCATGCCGTATCAATGAATCGGCCAGGATAGCACCGGTTACTGAACCCCAGTTTTGAATCTCCGAGCGCATTTGCTGTAACTCGCGCCATGACAGGTCCATTTTGCTTTGATCAACATACGCAAAAAAGAAATAGGATATAAAGGATATAAATATAAATACAACCCCTATCAATACGGCAATTCCAAGGATAAAGCGTGTTCGCTCATCAGTAAAGAAATTTATGAATTTACGACCGGCACCGGGTTCATTTGATTTTTTAGGTGGTTTTTGGTACTTTGGTTCAGGCTTTGTTTCAGGTCTGGGACTGCTTTTTATTGGTTTTCTGGGTGCCATGTAGGTGTAATTACAGATAATAGGATGACAATATACAATTTTAAAATGCAAAAATAATAAAAAGGAACTCGCTTATTACATCTTTTCCCATAAATTTGCAGAAAAAACAACCCGCAGGATTTAAATCACTTTAAGTACCGTAATACCCAATGTCTTTATGTAAAACATTGAATCAATAAACTTTTCAAACCCTTCAAACCCTTCAAACTCTTCAAACTTCTCATCATGACTACAAAACAACGATACGCACATATTATTGCCTGGTTTACCGAAAATATGCCTGTTGCCGAAACCGAACTTGAGTATACCGATCCGTTTGGATTACTGGTGGCGGTTATTCTTTCGGCTCAATGCACCGATAAACGGGTGAATATGATAACCCCACGTTTGCTGGCAGATTTCCCTACACCCGAAGTTATGGCTGTTACAACTCAGGAAGTGATCTTTGATTACATACGTTCAGTAACATATCCCAACAATAAAGCCGGCCATTTGTTGCATATGGCGCAAAAGCTTATGTCCGATTTCGGTGGAGTAGTACCCGATGATGTGGATAAACTTCAGACTTTGCCCGGGGTCGGACGCAAAACTGCGAATGTGATAGCTTCTGTTGTTTTCCATAAACCTGCCATGGCTGTCGATACGCATGTCTTTCGTATTTCCGAACGTCTTGGCCTTACTACCAATTCGAAAAACCCATTGCAGACGGAACTGGAACTTGTAAAATATATTCCGCAGGAACTTATACCAAAGGCACATCACTGGCTAATCCTGCATGGACGCTACATTTGTATTGCCCGGAAACCTAAATGTGATGAATGTGGATTGAAAGAATGGTGTCGGTATTGGTCTACCTTGAATAGCTGATTATATTGCTGCCTGTTGATGCTATTCCGGTTAGTCATTAAAAATAGATTCGTAAGTAGCTGCTCATGTAAGTTCCGGTTTTGTTAAGTCTGTCCGGAATCTCATTGTCATCTCTTTTTTCTTATCCTTCCGGTAACCTATCCTTTTCCATTCTATAACCCACCTATAACCCACCTTATTTAATGATATGGGATATAGGTGGGTTATAGGTGGGTTATAGATGGGATATCTAAGGAATATCTTAAAACGAGTGATAGACAGGTGATGGACAGGTGATATCGTTCCGTGTTCTGTGTTCCGTGTTCAGTGTTTGAAGAGTTGGAGTATTCAGGAATGTGACGAAACCACGTAATGTATTCTTCTTCTTTTACTAATCATTAGAAATACAGAGCTTTAGTTGAAAATTGGATATCAGGAAATAGATAGATTATCCTCCAACTTTAATTATATTGGCATTTCGGTTCCTTTTTTTATTGAACTTACTTTAGTCAGACACAGATTAACCGGCTATTTAAATGCAAATCAGTCATTGGAGACACCAAAGTCAGTTATACAGAAAATTTTACAAAACTATTAAATAATGTTCATTTTATCATCATTAATCATAAATTCCTTACTATATTTGCATCATTAAATTGAAATTAAAATTTACCGGTATGATAGACGAAGAATTAGTACGATGCCGTCCCTGCGGATATGTTATGAAAGAAAGTGACTTGGGTGATGTCTGTCCGGCATGTGGATTACCCCGTAGTGTTTTTGAACCATACCGCGAGAAGGTTTCAGCCAATCGATTATTTATTTTAGCTCTGGATATTCACCCCATTGCCATACACCTTTCACAGACATTTGTAGCTTTAACACCCTTGCTGATAATTTTCCACCTGCTATTTCCTGATGTTCAGGAAACTATGGTGCATTCAGTTATTAACTTTTCTATATTTGCATTGCCATTTTCATTGATTCTTTCGTTTATTTCAGGATTGATTGACGGAATTACCCGGTTTAAAACACTGAGAACACCTATGCTGCGATCTAAAATAATCTTTAGTTCCTCTATTTTAGTCCTTGCTTTTGTTCAATTAATTATTTTTATACCAGGAACCTATACCTGGTTAACTATTCTGTTAAGTTTAGCCGCTTTTGGATGTGCTGTAAAGCTGGGTCTTTTGGGTAAACATCTTATAGATGTTATTCTTCCCGGAACCTATGTGCCCCGTAAAAAGAAGAAGGTGTCAGCACCCGTCAAAGCAAAACCAAATGTGGATATTAATGAACAACCTACTGAAAATTAATTATTAAGAGTAATAGAAATCACCTGTCCCTGTTTTCGATTAATTCGGATACAGGGATTTTTTTGAGCAAATGGTCGAAATTTTCTTACCTTTGTTTTGTGAAATTAAAATATCACACCCCAAGGGAAAATGATAAAACAATAAATTTTATCAGTAGTAATTCAGGATACTTCAAATCAGTAAAAAATACAACAATATGAAACCAACATTATCAGAACTTATTGCACAAGGAAAAATACTTGTTTCCGACGGCGCATGGGGAACATTCTTACAGGCTAAGGGACTCGAAGCCGGCAAATGTCCCGAACAATGGAATGATATCCATCCTGATGAAGTACTCGATATTGCCAGGGGATATATAGCCGCCGGTGCGGATATG
>Ga0302215_10001608_pt1 | contig 15924 bp, 12 predicted proteins | sample II_Fen_N3_1_FD_194580 | JGI IMG/M metagenome (GOLD analysis project Ga0302215, IMG submission 194580) | Peat permafrost microbial communities from Stordalen Mire near Abisko, Sweden - II_Fen_N3_1 | ecosystem: Environmental > Terrestrial > Soil > Wetlands > Permafrost | place: Sweden: Abisko...
GTATATATTTTAGTTTTTTCGGTATTATTATACAGGTTAAAAAGGCTCATAAAACCTTGTTTTGGTCAATATTAGGTCAAAAAATGGTAATTTTGCCATCTCTGCATTGCAAAATGGAAATAATGTACTATTTTTGTGGTCTAATAAATGCATATGGAGGCGTTTTATAAAACACATAAGTATTTAGTCGAACACGTGCAATCGCCTGTAAGGCGTATGTTGATGGACGAAATCGATTGGACGCACCGCCTGGTAGGAATAAAAGGCAGTCGCGGTGTGGGAAAAACTACCTTTTTACTACAATATGCAAAAGAGCATTTTGGCACCGATCCAAGCTGTTTGTATGTCAATTTCAATAATTTCTACTTCACTGAGCACACACTGGTTGAATTTGCTGGAGAGTTTTGCGCTCAGGGCGGAAAAACATTACTTATCGATCAAACTTTTAAATACGAAAACTGGTCGAAAGAGTTGCGCGAGTGCTACGACCGCTACCCACAATTACACATTGTATTTTCAGGTTCGTCGGTAATGCGATTAATTGAGGATAATGATGATTTACACGGAATTATAGCCTCTTATAATTTACGTGGATTTTCGTTCCGCGAATATTTGAATCTACAGGCCGGAACTTCATTTCCTGCCTTTACATTGGAAGATATTATTCAAAATCATACTCAAATAGCTCAGGTTATTTGCGAGCAGGTTCATCCACTCGAATATTTCAAACCCTATTTGCATCATGGTTTTTATCCGTTCTTTCTGGAAAACCGCAGTTTTTCCGAAAATCTGCTGAAAACAATGAATATGATGCTGGAAGTGGATATTTTGCTTATTAAACAAATTGAGTTGAAATACCTCTCTAAAATTCGCAAATTGCTGTATCTGATTATGCAATCAGCACCTGGTCCGGCTAATGTGAGTCAACTAAGTAAAGAAATTACAACATCAAGGGCTACTATCATGAATTACATCAAGTACCTGAAAGATGCCCGATTATTGAACACATTGTACTGCGAAGGTGACGAATATCCAAAGAAACCGAATCAGGTTTATGTGCAAAATACAAATCTGATGCACGTGATAAGTCCCGATAACGTTGATCCGGTGGCAGAACGTAAAACATTTTTTTACAACGCTTTGCATGTCAAACATAAAGTAAATACATGTAAATACCAACTTGATTTCTGCATCGATCAACAATATCACTTTAAATGTGACAACAAGCCTGAAACAGGCAAGCAATATTCAAAGGTTTTATATGCTGCCGACGAAATAGAAACAGGTAATAAAAATGTTATACCTTTGTGGTTGTTCGGCTTTTTATACTAAGAATAACAATGAATAACAGCAAAGCTAAATAACTAATAATAACAGCGAAGCTAATAACGATAAATAACCGCCGAAAGGCAATAACTATAAAATAAAGAAAATCAAACATTAATAAATTACTAACAAAATGGCTAAAACAAAGAAATTTTTAACCTGTGATGGTAATCAAGCTGCAGCGCATATAGCTTATATGTTCACCGAAGTAGCAGCAATTTACCCAATCACACCATCGACAACTATGGCAGAATATGTTGACGAATGGGCTGCTACCGGTCGTAAGAACATCTGGGGCGAAAAGGTACAAGTGCAGGAAATGCAATCGGAAGCAGGTGCTGCTGCCGCTATGCACGGATCGCTTCAGGCAGGTGCATTAACAACTACGTTCACTGCTTCACAAGGTTTGTTGCTTATGGTACCAAACATGTATAAAGTTGCCGGTGAATTACTTCCGGGCGTATATCACGTATCGGCTCGTGCATTGGCTTCACACGCTCTTTCTATCTTTGGTGACCACCAGGATGTTATGGCTGTTCGTCAAACAGGATGTGCCATGTTCGCTACAGGTTCAGTACAGGAGGTTATGGATATGGCTGCTGTAGCTCACCTTGCTGCTATCAAAACACGCGTGCCATTCGTACACTTCTTCGATGGTTTCCGTACTTCTCACGAAATTCAAAAAATTGAGCAAATCGATCAGGAAGACTTGATTCCATTGTTGGATCAGGAAGCATTGAAAGGTTTCCGCGACCGCGCATTGAACCCTGAACACCCTGTTGCACGTGGTACTGCTCAAAACGATGATATTTACTTCCAGGCTCGCGAAGCTTGTAACCCGTTCTACGATGCTATTCCTGCTATAGTTGAAGATTATCTGGATAAACTGGCTGTTGTTACAGGTCGCAAATATGGCTTGTTTAATTACTACGGTGCTGCTGATGCCGACCGTGTGGTTATTGCCATGGGATCTGCTACCGAAGCTATCCGCGAAGGTATCGACCACTTAAATGCTAAAGGCGAAAAAGTTGGTTTAATTTCAGTTCATTTATACCGTCCATTCTCTGCAAAACACTTCTTAGCCGTTCTTCCAAAAACAGCTACACGTATTTGTGTATTGGATCGTACAAAAGAACCGGGAGCAACTGGTGAACCATTGTACCTTGACGTAAAAGACGTATTGTACGGTTCAGAAAATCAACCAACAGTTGTTGGCGGACGTTACGGTTTGTCTTCTAAAGACTTCACTCCTGCTCAGGTATTGGCTATTTACGAAAACTTAGCTTTACCTGAACCAAAAAATCACTTCACTGTAGGGATCGTTGATGACGTTACCTTCACTTCACTTCCATTGAAAGAAGAAATCTCATTGGGTGGCGAAGGAACTATCGAATCTAAATTCTATGGTTTGGGTGCTGATGGTACTGTAGGTGCTAACAAAAACTCGATCAAAATTATTGGTGACAACACCGATAAATACTGTCAGGCATATTTTGCTTACGACTCTAAAAAATCAGGTGGTTTCACTTGTTCTCACCTTCGTTTTGGTAACACACCTATTCGTTCAACTTATTTGGTAACTACACCTGACTTCGTTGCTTGTCACGTTCAGGCTTACCTGAATTTGTACGACGTAACAAAAGGCTTGAAGAAAAACGGAACATTCTTGTTGAACACAATCTGGACTCCGGAAGAAGTGCAGAAAAATCTTCCTGCTAAAATTAAAAAATACTTAGCAGTAAACAATATCAGTTTCTACATTATCAATGCTACACACATTGCTGCAGAAATTGGTTTGGGTAACCGTACTAACACGATTCTTCAATCGGCATTCTTCAAAATCACCAACGTAGTTCCTTACGAACTGGCTGTTGAAAAAATGAAATATGCTATCAACAAATCGTACGGTAAAAAAGGGGAAGATGTAGTTAAGAAAAACTATGCTGCTGTTGACCGTGGTGGCGAATACCAAAAAGTAGACGTACTTCCTGAATGGGCAAGCCTTCTTGAAGAAAACGATATCAGCAATGATATTACGCCTGCATTCATTGGCGACGTAGTTCGTCCAATCAACGCACAAGCCGGTAACGATTTGAAAGTTTCTGCATTCAAAGGTCGTGAAGACGGTACCTGGGAACAAGGAACAACTAAATTCGAAAAACGTGGTGTGGCTTCACATGTACCTGTTTGGAATTCTTCAAACTGTATTCAGTGTAACCAATGTGCTTACGTTTGTCCTCACGCTGCTATCCGTCCGTTTATCCTCGACTTGAAAGAGCAGGAAAATGCGCCTCAATTCGATATGTTGAAAACAAACGGTAAACAATTTGCCGATACTGCTTTCCGTATTCAGGTTGACGTGCTCGACTGTATGGGTTGTAACAACTGTGCTGAAGTTTGTCCGGGTAACAAAGGCAACAAAGCGCTTACAATGGTGCCAATCGAAACTCAATACGAAAACCAGAAAAACTGGGAATACTGTATCGATCACGTAGCATCAAAACAACATTTGGTTGACGTAAAATCTAACGTGAAGAATTCACAGTTGGCTACTCCATTGTTCGAGTTCTCGGGAGCTTGTGCCGGTTGTGGCGAAACTCCATACGTAAAATTGATTACTCAATTGTTTGGCGACCGTCAAATAGTAGCTAATGCAACTGGTTGTAGCTCTATTTACTCTAACTCTGCTCCTTCTACTCCATACACAACTAACCCCGAAGGTCACGGACCGGCTTGGGCTAACTCATTGTTCGAAGACAATGCAGAGTTTGGTTTAGGAATGGTATTTGCTAACGACAACATGCGCGACCGTTTGGTTCGTTTGTTTACCGAAGCACAAGCAGAAGCAACTATCTCTGATGAGTTGAAAGGTTTATTTACCGAATGGATTGAAAAACGTAACGATGCCGACGAAACAATTATTTTGGAACGCAAAATTACGCCATTGGTAAAAGCATCTGATAACGCTATCGCTAAACAAATTGCAGGTCTTACTCAATACATTATCAAACAATCTCAATGGATTATTGGTGGTGACGGTTGGGCATACGATATCGGTTTTGGTGGCTTAGATCACGTTATTGCTTCAGGTAAAAACGTAAATATCCTGGTTCTCGATACCGAAATTTACTCAAACACAGGAGGTCAGGCTTCTAAATCTACTCCGGTAGGTGCTGTAGCTAAATTTGCTGCTTCGGGTAAACGTGTACGTAAAAAAGACTTAGGTATGATTGCTGCCACTTACGGTTATGTTTACGTAGCTCAGGTAGCTATGGGTGCTAACCAGGCTCAAACACTGAAAGCTATTCGTGAAGCAGAAGCGTACGATGGACCATCTATCATTATTGCTTACTCTCCATGTATCAGCCACGGTATTCGTGCAGGTATGGGCAAAGCTCAGGAAGAACAAAAATTGGCTGTTGAATGTGGATACTGGCACTTGTATCGCTACAATCCAACTTTGGCCGAAGAAGGAAAGAACCCAATGACATTAGATTCGAAAGAACCACAATGGGATAAATTCCAGGACTTCCTCAAAGGTGAAGTACGTTATACTACCCTGTTGAAACAATTCCCTGTTGAAGCTACTGAATTGTTCGTGGCTGCCGAAGGTAATGCTAAATGGCGTTACGATGGCTACAAACGATTGTCAGAACAACAATACTAAGATCATATAGTATAATTCAAAATTAAAGACTGCTCAATTTGGGCAGTCTTTTTTTTGTCCATTACACTCACTCCCACTCCATTCTTTGTTAGATTGTTTAAAAATAATCATAAAAACAGATGGTCATGTTAATTATGTTATTTATCTTTGAAGGCGAAAAACATAACTGCTACTGCACATACTCCATACGATTACGTATATTTAGTAGAATCTATAATAAGTATATGTCTATTGCACATATATTAATGTTAGCGGTAAGTTTAGAAAAAAATCATCATATGCCTGTAAGTAGTAAAAGAAAAAGTACAAAGAAAACAAAAACAAACAAAAAGAGACCAAAACCTTATGAGGTGGTCAAACAAAAGTTTGTTAAAATTGAAAATAACTTTTTTCCAGATGATTTACCATTTGAAAAAAGGACAGAAATGCTTGTTCAAATAGCAGATGAGGCAAAGATTGAATCTGATAAAGAATATGAAAACTTAATAGCCTATTTTAGAAATTATGATCCAATTTACTTATGTTCATTTGCTTCATATTATTTTCAAAGCCAAAATGCAGGAATTGATGAAGAAGCAATAAATGGTTATTTTGAGTTTTATCCATTTTACATAGAAATTATTCAAAGCGTGGCTTTAATGCAGGAAAAAGCAATATCTGCAAAGCCATTACATGAAAATATAGAAAAATATAAAAATACAATCACAAATTTATGTAGAAATCAGTCACTTAGTCACCTTAAGTTAGCTGAGAAGTCAAGAAGTCAAGAAGATATTGGGGCAATAATGTTGAGGTCTGAAATGATGAATCATACTATGGCAATTAGAAATTGGGCATATGTTCAACAAATGGAAGACACAGCTTTTGAATTAGCCGAATTAGTGGCAGATAATTTTATTCATAAATTTGGTTTTTGTTCAAAAAACTTACTCAAAATATTATTTCATTCTATACCTATAATTGAGAAAAAATTAAATACACATGTTCAAAAAATAGCTAAAATAGCAAGAAGCAAAACATTGAATGATGTCTTTGATAATTATGAAGAACTATTTCCAAGCGTTCATAAAACAACAATAAGCAATAGAAGTAAACTTTGGCATTCTCTCGGTCAAAATATCAATATACTAAAAAATACTATTATAGAACATTCAGACTATAATCTATCGAATATTTATACTGTTTCTGTTGAAGATATTTTTGATTATTTTTCAGGTGAAATATCGAGAGATGAAATAGTTTTGATATTGGACAAAATCAGCTATTGTTTTGGAGATCTTTCTACTGTAAATAAAGATTATTTGTTTTTGGATAACCCAATTCATTCAAAACCATTTATAAAAATAGAAGAAGATAAATACTTTTCCGTTATTGTGCATATGTTTTCTCATCTCGGAGTTGATTTACTTGAAAGATTAATTTCAGATGACATTAAATTACAAAAAGAATACTCTGCTAAAAAAGGTAAATTACTAGAAGATAAAGTTGAAATATTATTTAAAGAATCATTTCCAACAGCCAAAATCTTACGTGGTAGTTTATGGGATTGCCCTGTAAAACAGAAACAATACGAAAATGACTTAATAATTTTAATTGAAGAATTTGTAATAGTCGTAGAATGTAAATCTGGGACTGTTTCTCCACCGGCAAGACGTGGTGCAACAGATAGACTTTTTAAAACTTTAAAAGAATTGGTTGTTGATCCTTCTGAGCAAGCTATTCGCTTTCAAAATTATTTAATGCAGAACCCAACTGTTCATACGTTTAAAACAAAATCTGGGAAAACAAATATTGTTGATATTACATCAAAAAAATATTTCATTCCTCTAGGTGTAACATTGTCAAATCTAGGTTCAATTGGGTGTAACTTAAAAAAACTAATTGATGCAAAAGTGGGTTCTTACAAGTTGGAAGAATTAGCTCCTTCAATTAGTTTTACAGACTTAGAAATTATATTTGAATTACTACCATTAGAGTGTGAAAAAATTCATTATTTATCTAGAAGACGTGAATTTGAAGCACATTTAAATTTTCAAGGAGATGAAATGGATTTGTTTTGTTTTTATTTAGAAAATGGGTTTAATATTGGCGAAGCTGAATATGAAAATTCAATGCATTTCAATTTGACATTAAAATCTAAAGAAATAGATCCTTTTTTTATTGGAAAACATAGAGGAGTCGATGTAAAAAAACCAATTCTTCAGAAAACAAAGTACTGGGCAGATATATTGAAGCAAATAGAGAACAGAGGAACAAGTTGGCTACAATCCTCATATATTCTTCTGAACCTACCTAAAGAGGATCAAATTAAATTTGAAAAGAATATTGAAAAACTCAAGAAAAATATTATAAAAGGAAAGTGTATAGAAAAGCATAATTACATGGTAATGTATTGTGGTCCAAAAAGACGATTGTATGTTATTGTTGGATTCCCATATAAAGATATTGATATTAATGAAAGGAATGATGTGATAAACGATATAATTGTATCTTTTGAAGACAATAAAGAAATTAGAGGCATTATTGTATTAGGATATAATTTGGACACGATGAAGTACCCTTATTCAGTTATGGCTGGTAGTCTAAAAACAAACTTTTTCGACAGTTTAGATTAAAGACAAAAAAACCAGTCACTAACACACGCTCTTATGTTCATTGTCTGGCTGGCTGGCATTCCGGCAATGTTGCTCCCGCATTAGCTTCGCTGATTTTCAATTCACTTTGTCGCAGGGAAGTTATCTGAACTTGGATTAAGCAGATTTATCAGACAAAACAGATTCATTGAAAATCTGAATAATCATTTAATCTGCTTAATCCAAGTTCAGACATCAGCCATCAGACATCGACAGTGACAATTCAACAATTAAAACAGAGAACTCCAACTACAAATTTCAAGATAGATTAACTAAATAAGCAACTCAAAATTCAAACAGTCAAATCAACAATGTATGAAACCGAAACAAACTTTGCTCCTCATACTAACGTCAATCGGTATAACAAGCTGCGTGTATCAACCCACTCTGGTAGATATTCCTTTGATAAGCCAGAAGCATGAACTACGCGTAGATGCAGGAGTTTCAATTATTCCGGCAGTAAATGCAACTGTTTCGTACGGATTAACTGATAAAATGGCCGTTCAGACCCATATAAACACGAACGCATACGACAGTTATTATTTTCAGGGTGCTGTGGGTTATTATAAGAATCTGGGCAATAATAGAATAATGGAAATATACGGCGGAATCGGATCAGGTGAGGGAGACGCATACACCGATGCAAATCCGGGAGACTTAAAAGGTAATTATCAATCGTACTTTGCACAATTTAATCTCGGAAGTATAAATGGTCGGTTTGCTCACATGGAGTCGGGATTTGGGATTAAAACAGGTCTGTTACATTCAAACATGATCGATATGAATTATTATGATTTCACATACCCATTAAGAACCTCTCACATCAATTACAGCGACAATAGTTTGCTTTTAGAACCAACGTTTTTCTTTCGGTTTGGGGGCGAACGACTAAAAGTCAACTTCAAAATGGGCGGGTGCTGGATGTATAAACTTACAAATACTGACAAATATTTTCCATACAGTCGCCTCAATCTGGGAATTGGACTTAATTACAACTTAAAGTAATATTCCGATATACCCCTTCATACTCTCATTTATAATCCGTTCCAAAACTAAAAAGTAAGCAACAATCTGAATAATCATTTAATCTGCTTAATCGTGGTTCAGACATCAGCCATCAGATAGTGGCAGTGGCAGTTCAACAATTAAAACAGAGAACTCCAACTATGAAATTCAAGGGTCCATTTAGGAAACCTGCATGTCCACTGAGGAAACCTGCATGTCCATTAACGAAGTAAGCATGTCCATTAACGAAACACGCATGTCCATTAACGAAACCCGCGTGTCCATTAACGAAACTCGCATGTCCATTAACGAAACTCGTATATCTATTAACGAAACCCGCATGTCCATTAACGAAACTCGCATGTCCATTAACGAAACCTGCATGTCCATTAACTAAATAAGCCACTCAAAGTTCAAATAAATAACCTTTATTCAAAAAATGAGCTGTAATGTACGAAAACCCAAAACACAAGTTCACTATTTTTACTAAATCTAAATAAATGCTGAGGTTCTGAACATTTTTTTTCAGTTTATCGGCTTGTTTATCGCCTATAAATTAGTCGGTTTGAATTTATTTAAAGATTCGAAAACATCTTTTATACTTATAATTATCATTTTTATTGATTTTGTCTTTAACTTTGACAATTGAAACAAACGACCTGATAACTGGGCCAAATAACTAATAATCAAAAAGAACATTTATCAAGATGAGCAAAAGTATCTACAGTGTAATTACCGGAACCGGCAGTTACATTCCTACCCGACAGATTAAAAATGATGATTTCCTCACCACAGAATTTTACGAAGAAAATGGTAGCAGGCTTAATAAACCGAACAGCGAGATAACGGAGAAGTTTCTCGAAATTACAACGATTGCCGAACGTCAGTATGTTACCGATGAACTACTTACCTCCGATATTGCTTACTTCGCCTCCCTCGAAGCTATCAAATCAGCAAATATTGACATAGAAGAGTTGGACTACGTTATTTTAGCCAACAACTTTGGCGATACCCAATCCAACAACCGCGTACCCGAACATGTACCCGCATTAGCTTCCAAAGTAAAGCATAAACTGGGCATCAAAAACCCCGAAACCGTAGCCTACGATTTGACTTTCGGTTGCCCCGGTTGGTTGCAGGCCGTTATTCAGGCCGATTATTTCATCAAATCGGGCGATGCTAAGAAAATATTGGTAATTGGTGCCGAGGTGCTTTCAAGAGTCAGCGATCCCCACGACCGCGACAGCATGCTCTATGCCGACGGTGCCGGAGCCGTTATTCTCGAGGCCCGCGAAAGCGATACTCCCATTGGTATACTGGCACATAAAACCCGCTCCGATACCTTCTCGCACTCAGGATTGTTGCACATGGGTAAATCCTATAATCCCGATTATGCAAACGGACACGATTTGTTTTTAAAGATGAATGGTCGCCGTCTTTACCAATATGCCCTCGAAACAGTTCCAACAGCCATCAAAGCCTGTTTAGATAAAAGCGGAGTGGACATAAAAGACGTCAAAAAGGTATTGATTCATCAGGCAAACGGTAAAATGGACGATGCCATACTCAATCGTTTCTACGGACTGTACGATATTCACGATGCACCCGAAGACATTATGCCCATGACTGTTGATACACTTGGGAACACATCCGTGGCTACACTGCCCACTTTGCTCGATCTTATTCTGAAAGATAAGATGGAAAATCACGAGATTAAAAATGGCGATACAATCATTTTTGCTTCTGTGGGTGCAGGAATGAACATCAATGCGGTGATTTACAAAATGGAATAGCCCATTAAATGGCATTTCAAATATTGTGATATTTGTAACAAATAAACATCTAACTTATTGATTTAATATACGTAATATACCTATTTGTTCCCGAATAATTAAATCTGAAAGCAAAAGGCTATTCCTCGCGAATAGCCTTTTTTGCATATGTATACTTTCAAATCAGAAGTAATACCTTAAAACCTGCATACTTTGAGGTGTTTTGTGCAGTTTTTTTGTATAATAATGCTATCTTTCTGATAATCAATAGCAAGAAAAAAGATGAAAATTTCTTGTGTATTTAGTTGATAATGAGAAATTATTGATGTAAATTTGCACTTCGTTTGAAATAAGGAAAAATTTCTGTAATTAATAGTTTACAGACATTCTTTTTTAGCAAAAACAAAATGATTATTTCCTTTTATCCGACTATTTTTTATTAACTATAAAACTATTTTTTATGAAACCGACTCATATCGAGCATTTAGGTATTGCAGTAAAAAGTCTTGAAACCGCCATTCCTTACTACGAAAATGTATTGGGCTTAACTTGTTACGCAGTGGAAGAAGTTCCTGAACAAAAAGTAAAGACTGCTTTCTTCAAAGTAGGACAAACAAAAATTGAATTATTGGAATCGACCGATCCCGAAGGACCTGTTGGTAAGTTTCTCGAAAAGAAAGGAGAAGGCGTTCACCACATTGCATTTGCAGTAGAAGGATTACAAGCTAAACTGGATTTGGCTGCCGAACGTGGCGTACTTTTGATTGACAAAACTCCACGTAAAGGCGCGGAAGGTTTGAATATCGCTTTCCTTCACCCAAAATCAACTTTTGGTGTGTTGACTGAGCTTTGCGAAGATCCAAACAAATAATTGAAAAAACAGTTTTTGGCTGATTGGTACTTACATGTGATTTTGTATCAATAAACAACAGTCGAAACTTCAGCTATATAAAAATGGAAAATCAACAAAAGGTAAAAAACCTCATCGATTTACGCGCACAAGCGAAATTGGGAGGTGGTGCAAAAAGAATTGCGTCGCAACATGCCAAAGGTAAGTTCACTGCTCGTGAACGCCTCGAAATGTTGTTGGACGAGGGTAGTTTCGAAGAACTGGATATGTTTGTAACGCATCGTTGCAACAATTTTGGTTTGGAAAACGAAAAATACCTGGGTGACGGTGTAATTACAGGTCATGGTACAATCGACGGTCGTACTGTGTATGTATTTGCACAGGATTTCACGGTTTTCGGTGGTTCATTGTCTGAAACAATGGCCTTGAAAATCTGTAAAGTAATGGATATGGCCATGAAAATGGGTTGTCCAATGGTTGGTATCAACGATTCGGGTGGTGCGCGTATTCAGGAAGGTGTTACTTCATTGGCCGGCTATGCCGAAATTTTCCAACGTAATATCATGGCATCCGGTGTGATCCCTCAGATCTCGGCTATCTTCGGTCCTTGTGCCGGTGGTGCTGTATATTCTCCTGCCCTCACCGACTTTGTGGTAATGACAAAAGAAAACAGCTATATGTTCGTTACAGGACCTAAAGTTGTAAAATCGGTAACAGGTGAAGATATTTCTACCGAAGATCTTGGAGGTGCAGATGTTCACGCTCGTAAATCGGGTGTATCGCACTTCAAAGCGGAGGACGAAGAAGAAGGAATGTTGCTTATCCGCAAATTGCTTTCATATTTGCCACAAAATAACCTCGAAGAACCACCATTGTTCGAAAACAATGACCCGATTATTCGTTTGGATGATAAATTAAACTCTATCGTTCCTGATAATCCGAATATGCCTTACGATATGAAGGATGTTATTCACGGTATTGTTGATAACGATGAGTTCCTTGAAGTTCACCGTCACTACGCACGTAATATCATTGTTGGTTTTGCACGTTTCAACGGTGCTCCTACCGGAATTGTGGCTAACCAGCCTAACTTCCTTGCCGGAGTACTTGACTGCGACGCTTCACGTAAAGCAGCCCGTTTTGTACGTTTTTGCGATGCATTCAACATACCTGTATTGACTTTGGTCGATGTTCCCGGTTTCTTACCTGGTTCAGGACAAGAATATGCCGGTATCATTACACATGGTGCTAAATTGATGTTCGCTTACGGCGAAGCTACTGTGCCAAAAGTGACTGTAACCATCCGTAAATCATACGGTGGTGCTCACGACGTAATGAGCTGTAAACAACTTCGTGGCGACTTCAACTACGCTTGGCCAACAGCAGAAATTGCTGTAATGGGTGCTGCAGGAGCTATCGAAGTTTTGGAAGGACGTGCTATTGCAGCCATAAAGGATCCTGAAGGAAAAGCTGCCTTTGTAAGTGAAAAAGTGAATGAATACAAAGAGAAATTTGCTAATCCTTACCAAGCTGCCTCTTATGGCTATATCGACGATATTATTGAGCCCCGTAATACACGTTTCCGCGTTATCCGTGCCTTCCAGGCATTGGAAACAAAGAAAGTGGTAAATCCGCCTCGCAAACATTGTAATATACCTTTATAAGTAAGAATATGGAACTGAAAAAATTCTTTAGACTCATTTCTTATAAAAAGCTTAAGGCACAAAGTGCTAAAGCCGGAAAAGTTTCCGAGCTATTAGGAATGAAAGGCGAAGTTCCTTCGGGTGACATAGTTGCAATTGCAATGGCTCTACACTTGTTTTACGACGAGGTACACGATGACGAAAGTAATGTAATTACAATCAAACGTATCGAAATACGCTATTCACCCTGGAGTTCAAAAATTTACGGTGTAATTAATAATAGATAAGATTATATGAAGAAATTCAAATTTACAATAGAGGGGACTTCATACAGTGTGAACGTCAAATCGGTAGAAGGTAATCAGGCAGAGATTGAAGTAAATGGTAAATCGTATGCTGTAGGATTGGAACAAGAGGTAAATACCTTGAAAACACCAATATTGGTGCGTAAAGAGGTACAAACTAAGCCGGGCGAAAACAAAATTACAGTAAAAGCTGCTCCTGCGCCTCCTTCAAATAAACCAAGTGCAAATACTATCAAAGCTCCACTTCCGGGAAGCATTATCCGTGTAGCAATTAAAGTTGGCGACACTGTGAAAGAGGGTGATTTATTGCTCGTAATGGAATCAATGAAGATGGAAAATAATATCCTTTCTGAAAAGAACGGTGTTATAAAAACTATTGACATTGAGCCCGGACAAGCAGTTTTGCAAGACGATATCTTAATGACTCTGGAATAATAGGTTTCAGTAGGAAGTTTATAGTAAGAATAGCCCAACGAAAATTCGTTGGGCTTTTCTTTGATATGATGAACAGTGAGATATTATAATTCTGATACCATTTGTTTCAGCTTTGTTTCAGCTATTTTCAGATTATAACGGAAATTGATTAATCGCGTAGAGGATTGCACGTACGATTCTTGTGCTTGATGCACTTCAAGTGAATTAGTCTGGCCATGTTTCAGTCTATCGATACTAATCTGAATGTTCTCCTTGGCCAATTCATTATTTTCCGCTTCAATTTTCAACAGTTTTTGTTGATTTTCAAAATCAGTAAGTGTATTTTGAAGTTCAGTATTTAATTGTAATTTAATGCTTTCTAAATCCAGTTGAGCTGTTTCATTTTGAATTTTAGCGATAGCAATCTTGCGTTTAGTTTCACCGGCACTGTAAACCGGCACAACCAACGTCCCTCCTATTTGTGGTCCGAGAGAGGTATTTTGTAAAATATTACCGTTAGAATTGATAGCCTGAGAAGCATAATAACCGGCTTTCATACTCAATGTTGGTAAGAAAAGACTTTTATTTTCTTTTAAAGCCAGTTGCGCAATATCAATTTGTTTTTGAAGATTCAAAATACTTGTATTCGATTTTTCTATTTTTTGCAATAAGCCTGCCTTATCAGGCGAATAATTCAACGGGATGGAATCGGAAGTGTCAAACGAATCGCTTGCCTTTCCTCCCAGAAAAACATTCAGCGTTTTCAAGGTAGCATCAATGGCAAATTGCTGATTTATGGCATTTTCTGTTGTCACATTCAAATCAATTTTTGCCTGTAATACATCTGTTTTCACCAACGATCCGGCATTAAGTCCTGCCTGTGCAAGGATTACACGCTCTTTATTAAAGTCCATCACTTCATTTATGGAATTCAATTGTTGTTTTTGTCGAACCACATCGTAATAAGCCGCAATCACATTATACAAAGTTTGCAATACTTTTTCTTTGTATTGAATTTCGCCTAGTGCCTGAATTTCATTCAACTTACTTTTTGTGACAAACATTTTACCTCCGTCATACAGATTCCAGTTGAGCTGTGCCCCGGCACTAAGCGTTGTGGCAGATAAATCAGGATAATTGTTTGTAACACCCGACGAGAGTTTTTGGGTTGTATTGCTTAATCCATAATTACCTGAGCCGGTAATAGCAATTGTTGGTAACATTCCTGCATTGCCGGGAGTGTTATTTACTTTGGCTACATTTGCATCATTTCCGGCAACAAGAATATCGAAATTATTCTTCAGAGCAGTACTGATGGCATCATCAATTGTTAGTACTTTCTGAGCATTACCCGAAACCGAAAAAACAAGAAAAAGCAATAAAATGCTATTTTTCAATATATTATTTATTTTTTTCATTGTCCTACGATTTTTTTAGTGGAACTTGACATCATCATATACATTACCGGAATAACAAATAAAGTTAATATCAGTGAGAATAACAACCCAAAAACAACTACAATCCCGAGTGAAACACGGCTGCTTGCTCCTGCTCCCAATGCAAATGCAATAGGTAAAGCTCCAAAAATAGTGGCTAATGAAGTCATCAGAATAGGACGGAAACGAGCTGCAGCTGCTTCGAAGGCTGCCACACGTTTGTTCATTCCTAACTTACGTTTCTGATTTGCAAATTCAACAATTAAGATACCATTTTTGGTTACAATCCCTATCAACATAATCATCCCAATTTCCGAGAAAATATTCAATGTCTGGTTGAAAATCCAGAGCGAAAGCATTGCTCCTGCTATTGCCATTGGTACAGTAATCATTATGATAAACGGATCTCGAAAGCTTTCAAACTGAGCTGCTAAAATAAGATAGATCAGCAGTAGAGCCAGAATCAATGCAAATGAAATATTGGAATTGCTTTCGGCAAAATCGCGTGAAGGACCATTCAGGGCGGTTGTAAAGGATGAATCAAGCAATTTATCGGAAATGCGCTGCATCTCAGCAATTCCCTGACCTAAGGTATTTCCATCAGCCAGATTAGCCGATATTGTTGCCGATTTATAACGATTGTAATGGTACAAAACCGGTGGATTACTATTTTCCTTGATGGAAACAATATTATCCAACTGAATCATATTTCCATTGGCAGCACGAACGTAAAGCGACGATATGTCTGCCGGAGTATTTCTATCCTCACGGGCAACTTGTCCAATGATGTAATACTGACGGTTATTTTGTAGGAAATAGCCATAACGACCACCACTATAAGCCAAATTCATTGCGTTTGCAATGTCTTTTTCG
>Ga0302215_10001609_pt1 | contig 15923 bp, 18 predicted proteins | sample II_Fen_N3_1_FD_194580 | JGI IMG/M metagenome (GOLD analysis project Ga0302215, IMG submission 194580) | Peat permafrost microbial communities from Stordalen Mire near Abisko, Sweden - II_Fen_N3_1 | ecosystem: Environmental > Terrestrial > Soil > Wetlands > Permafrost | place: Sweden: Abisko...
TAAATTGAGAAAACTTTCTGCGATCCGGACGGGACTCGAACCCGCGACCTCCGCCGTGACAGGGCGGCATTCTAACCAGCTGAACTACCGGATCAATTTTGTTTAAAAGTAAATTGAATAAAAACTTTTTGCGATCCGGACGGGACTCGAACCCGCGACCTCCGCCGTGACAGGGCGGCATTCTAACCAGCTGAACTACCGGATCTCTTACCTTAACTCAGATATTATCTTCTGTTATTGTGGTTGCAAAAATACAACTTTAAAGCGAATCTGCAAGTATTTTAATAAAAAAAATGCTTCCCAATACGGAAAGCATTCATTATCAAAGCGATTTTTTTATAAGTGTGCACTTAATTTCTCAGCGATGATCTCTTTTGGAGTTACACCAACTAATTTATCAACTACTTCACCGTTCTTGAAAATAAGAACTGTAGGGATATTTCTGATACCATACTGCATAGAAATTTCCTGGTTGTTATCTACATCTACTTTTCCTACGACAGCTTTTCCTTCAAAGTCTGCTGCTACTTCTTCGATGATTGGTCCCAAAGTTCTACAAGGTCCGCACCACACTGCCCAAAAGTCTACCAATACTGGTTTATCAGATTTTAAAACTGTTTCCTGAAACGAGCTGTCCGTAATTTCTAAAGCCATTTTTTTATTTTTAATTATTAATATTCTATTTAATTTATTAGATCAAAATTACAATTTTTAAGCGATAAGACTATCTATGCTCAACATTTGTATTTTCTATGATCAGATTCTCAGAAATTTCTTTCAATGCATTTACAAACACATCAATATCTTCTTTTGTCGTCATGTGGCTGAATGAAACACGCAAAGGTGTACATTCTTCCATCTCATCCTCAGAAAGCACCATCATCATCACCATCGAGGGTTTTGAAGCTCCAGAAGAACATGCACTTCCCTGAGAAACTGCAATTCCCTTCATATCTAATTGCAAACCAATTAAAGGATTTTTATATGGTAATAGAAGACTGACTAAAGTATATAAGCTATTATCCTGCTCAGAACTTCTCCCGTTGAATTTTACTCCCGGAATTGCTTCTGAAATCTGATCTATAGTATATTGTTTTATATCCTGCATATGTTGCGTATATGCATCCATATTTTTAAGAGAAAGTTCCAAAGCTTTACCCAAACCTGCAATACCGCTCACATTTTCAGTCCCTGCTCTCAAACTTCTTTCCTGAGGTCCACCTGTAATAATTCCTTTCAAACCGCTTGCCTTTCTGATAAAAGCAAAACCAATTCCTTTCGGACCATGAAATTTATGTGCGCTGCAAGAAGCAAAGTCTATAGGAATTTCAGACAAATCTAAATTCATATGAGCCATAGTCTGCACGGTGTCAGAATGGAACAATGCATTATTTTCTTTGCAAAGCTGAGCAACTTTTTTAATATCTATAATGTTTCCGATCTCGTTATTGGCGTGCATTAGACTTACCAAAGTCTTTTTATCAGATGCTTTCAGTAATTCTTTAAGCTTATCGAGATCGATGTCACCTTTTTCATTGGGACGGATGTAAGCAACCTCTACACCCTTTCTTTTTTTCATATCCATAATACTCTCAGAAACACATTTGTGTTCCATAGGAGAACTTATGATTCTTTCAACGCCTAAATGCTCGACGCTGGATTTGATAATCATATTATTAGATTCTGTACCGCAAGAGGTAAAAATAATCTCTGCCGGACTCACGTGAAGATAATCTGCAACCTGCCTTCTTACATTTTCAATTAAAATTTTAGCATCCTGTCCGAAACTGTGTGTTGAAGACGGATTTCCAAAATTCATTTTCATGGTTTCTACCATGGCATCAATAACTTCTTCTGAAAGTGGCGTTGTAGCAGCGTTATCTAAATATATTTTATTCATTTTTTATTTTGAATATTTTAATTCTACTGAATTGAATTGATAGCTCGAAGGAACTGAAAAAATAAACCAAGGATTAGACATGACCTGAATTGCCATTCCTCCAGATTGATATTCCTGAACTTCAACGTACAAAACATTATCTTTTACCGAAATACTTTTAATTTCGTTCACTTTATGATCTCCCGAATTGAAAGTACCTAAATTATATAAAATAACTTTTTTATCTTTTTGAAAAACAGGAATATCCATTACAGGTCCCATTCCCGATTTTTTGAAATTTTGTGTAATATTATTTTGTAGTTCGGTCTGATCTTTTATCATCTTAAAACCAGCCTCTTCTGCTCCACCCTGAGTTTCTGAAGCAATAATTTCTCCTTTTGCCTGCATATTTTTTGAATTTTGCAACATTGCATTTGTGCAGCTCATAATCACTGCCAAAAGCAACATAAGAAGTTTGTTCATAATCAATATTTATCTTTCAAAATTAGTGAAAAAATTGATAATGTCCTTCATTTGCCCATTTAAGCATTGACTTATCACCTGAAGTATCACCAAATGCTATGGTTTTATCGTATTTTTCGTTTGAAATTTCTCTTTTTATTCTCTCTAATTTTTCGTCTCCATTGCAATTTTTACCAATAAAATTTCCCGTAAAAATACCATTTTTGAATTCAGCCTTTGTGGCAACCAGATTCATCTGTAATTTTTCAGCAAAAGGTTTTGTCCAAATATCGAGAGAAGCGGTCACCAGGAGACTTTTTGTATTTTCTCTATCAATATTACCAATAAATTCCAGAGCATTTTCCCTTACAATTTTTGGATAATTTTCTTCAAAAAACTGTTTAGATTTTTCTTCAATTTTTGTCTGAAGCTGACCTTTCAGAATTGAACCAATGAAACTTTTTTTTACTTTTTCAGTTTCGGCCAACTTTAATTTCAATAAAATAAAAAGCGGAATATGTTTTACAAACTGTACCCTGAATTTTGATGGATTATAAAATTTAAGATATAAAAACATAGTATCTTTATAAGTTATAGTGCCATCAAAATCAAAACAATACAATTTTTTCATTTTACTTAAAGCTTTAATTTTTTAAAAATAAACTCAGGAATATTTCTGATGATTAACATAATAACGCCCCAAATCGGTAAAACGTATGCCACATTCTTCTGTTTTTTGAAAGCTTTGTAAATACATTCTGCAGCCTGCTTTGGTGTTGCCGTTAATTTAGGATTCAAAGGCAATCCTTCCGTCATTTTCGTTGCCATAAATCCTGGCTTAACCGTCATAACATGAACTTTCTTTTCAAAAAGATAGTTTCTTAAACCACTTAAATAAGCAGTAAAAGCAGCTTTTGCGCTTCCGTATATAAAATTACTCTGCCTTCCTCTATCACCTGCAACCGATGAAAGTCCGATAATCGTTCCCGATCTTCTGCTTTCAAATTTCTGTGCAAAATAATTGATTACAAGAACCAGTTTTGAGTAGTTAATATCTATAATTCGCTGTGTATTTTTGTTGTCGTAAAGACCTTCTTCGGTTCCGTCGCCCAAATATCCCGTTGCACAAAATAACAGACTTGAATTGATAGAATCAAAATTCTGATAATTAATTTCTTTTGTAAGATCTAACTCAATAATTTCTGACTGTTGCAAAAATTTCACATCAATATGTCTTGCAAATCTTTCTGTGGTTTCTTTATTTGAGGTAAAAAGATAAATTCTTTCAAACTTTTCGCCTTCCTGCAAAGCCTTTTCTACAAAAGCCTGCGCTACTTCGGATGTACTTCCCAGAACTATCATTCTACTTATTATTTAGGATTCTTTTGTGCTGTAAAGACACAAATTTTGAGCTTTGAACATTTTTGAGGTAATCCGTCAACGAAGATCTGCTCATGCTGTCTTTGGTGAGATAAATTCTTCCGCCAAACTCCTGCACAATTTGATCAAGTTTTTCAACTAATTTTTTCAATTTTGAATTGACCTTGAAATCTAAAGCTAAAGTGTAGCCTTCGAATGGGAAAGAATTGTAAGCTTCAGGATTATTTTTGCCGAAGAGTTTCAGAACAGCCAGAAAAGATCCGTTTCCGCTATTGGCTATGGTTTCGAGGATTTTTTTCATTCCCTCTTTTCCTGTTTCTTTGGGAATTACCATTTGATATTGTATAAAACCTGATTTTCCGTAGATTTTATTCCAGTCATTTACGACATCCAAAGGATAAAAGAAGGTTTCATAATCTGTGAAATTTTTCACTTCTTTCTTTGCTTGTTTCTTGTAGTATAAGAAATTAAAAATTCTTACCGTTAAAGCATTCAAAACAAATCCCGGAAAATAAAAAGGTACTGTAGGAGAGAATTTCTTCTTTAAAACTAAAGGATTCTTCGTTTCATTTCCTGATAATTCATGACGATAAGCGTGCTCGCCTCGCATCAAAATACTTCTTCCGATATTTTTTCCTCTTTGGAGACAGTCGATCCATGCAACTGTATACGTCCAGCTTTCACTTTCTTCAAACAATCTGAATATTTCGTCTAAATTTTCAGCTTTTATGCTTTCCTGACGAATGTATGCGGTTTCAATATTTTTTAGCTTAAATTTTGCTGAAAGAATAATTCCTGTAAGTCCCATTCCTCCAATCGTTGCCCAAAATTTATCTGAATTTTCTTCTCTTGAACAGATCATAATATCACCGTTCTCGACCATCAACTTAAATTCGATAACATATTCTGAAAAACATCCTTCAGCGTGATGATTTTTACCGTGAACATCAGAAGCAATTGCCCCACCTACCGAAACAAATTTAGTTCCCGGAGTTACATATAAAAAGTAACCTTGAGGAACAGAAATTTCTAAAACTTCGGAAAGCAAAACTCCTGATTCGCATTCTATAACGCCATTGAGACGGTCAAAACTTATAAATTTATTTAATTTTTTAGATGAAAATATGTTTTCGCCCAGAGAAGCATCGCCATAGCATCTTCCGTTTCCACGAGCAATGACTTCATTATGATTGAGTACAAATTCTTTTATTTTTTTGAAGCTGTCATCAGATCTCATTTCTTTTTCCACTATCGGAAAATTTCCCCAATTGGTAACTTTTTGTATGAAATTTGGCTTCATCTGTAATTATTTATTTTTTTTAAATCAGATGCAATCACTGCTAAATCTTCATTATTGTTTGTCATATTCAGTTCTTGTGATTTCATTCTTTAAAATAAATTTGAATTAAAAATGCAGCAACCCACAAAATTAAAGTGATTTGAATATATCTGTCTCTGTAAACAATTTTAGTAGGAGATTCGGTTCGGTTATAAACTAAAGTCTGCTGTAAATATCTTAAAAAGGCGAAAACAACAAATATTACGGTATAAAAAACTCTGGAATGAAATTTCAACTGGATTTCTGGAGATAAAGTAAACATCAAGTAACAAATAATCGCTAAAGTAACTGAAATTGAAAGTGCAATATCTGCAAACTGCACGTTATAACCGTCTAAAGCTTTTCTTGTCTTTCCTGAAACCTGTGCATTGATCAGTTCTCCCCGTCTTTTTCCGATTGCTAAAACCAATGCAAGGACGAACGTCAATAATGTTGCCCATTGTGAGATGAAAATTCCTGTAATATATCCTCCAGCCTGAACTCTTAAGACAAATCCTGTTGCAATAATGAAAATATCAATGATCGGAACATGTTTTAGTTTAAATGTATAAGCAAGATTCATAACGAAATAGATTCCGATAATGGTAGCAAACTTCCAAAGAATTTCATTAAAATAAAACTGAGCAAAAAGGATTAAGGCAATATCTACAACAGCCAAAATCCCTAAGATTGTAAGCGCTTTAGATTTAGAAATGGCTCCACTTGCCAAAGGTCTTCTTCTTTTCTCAGGATGCTGTCTGTCTGCTTCAATGTCATTATAATCATTCAGAATATAAACGACACTTGCTGCCAAAGAAAATATAATGAAAGCGAAAACACTTTTACTGAGTAAATCTAAGTTTTTGATGTTGCCTGAAAAAAATAGGGGTACAAAAACAAAAAGATTTTTCACCCACTGTTCTACGCGGAGTAGTTTAATATATTTTTTCATTTATGTTATTTCGTTTGCAAAAATAGTGAATTTAAAGCAAAAAAACATGCCGAATAAAAATACAAAAAAAACCGCCAAGGCGGTCTTTTATCATAATATTTATATGTTGATGATTACTGCCCCTGTTGAGCGTCATTAATCATCTTTTCGTTTGCAGTAATCGCAAACTCTACTCTTCTGTTTTTTGCTCTACCTGCATCTGTATCGTTCGATGCAACCGGCATTGCTTCACCTTCACCTAAAGCAAACATTCTACTCGAAGCAATTCCTTTAGAAATCAAATAAGATTTTACAGAATTTGCTCTTCTTTCAGATAGCTTTTGGTTGTAATCATCTGCACCTACACTGTCTGTATGACCATAAATATTGATATTTGTATCAGCATTGTTTACCAAAACCTGATAAAGTTTATCTAAGTTAGCTTTAGCAACTGTTGTAAGATCTGATGAGTTGAAAGCAAATGTTACAATACTTTCGTTCATAGTAATTTTAATACCATCACCTACTCTTTCTACTTCAGCACCAGGTAAAGTTTCTTTAATCTCTTTAGCCTGCTTATCCATTTTATTACCAATAACGTTACCGGCAACACCGCCAATTACACCTCCTAAAACTGCACCAAGAGCTGCATTTTTACCTTTTCCTACATTGTTTCCTAATATACCTCCGATCACTGCTCCGGAAGCAACACCTACTGCGGTACCTCTTTGCTGATGATTGGAATTTTGTACAGCCTCACAACTTGTAAGAAGTAATGCAGATGATAAGAAAAATGCTCCTATATATGTTTTATTAAATTTCATTTTGTTTATTTTTAAATATTTAAATTACTTCATTCCAGCTCTTTCGAAGTTGTAAACAACTCTCACTGTACTTCCGTCGAATGGCACATTTTGTTCTAAAGAAAACTGATCTGTTGTCATATTCATGACACTAAGTGTATAACCTACAGTATTTTGTTTTGCCTTTGTACCTTCCTGAATTTTTTTGAACATAAAAGTGTTACCGTCTTTTACTTCAAATTTGATTGGTTGAGTTAATGCAGGACACTTTCCACCTCCGTTTAGAGTATAGGCTCCTGTATAATTGTTTGGGATAAATCTCCAGTGACTTCCAACAAAACATTGTGCATCTGCACCTTCGTCAAAAGGTTTGATTTTGTACTGTTTGTCGTATTCGATGCTCACGATTTGAAAATCTCCTTTCATTTTAAGAAATTCTGATCTGTTGCTTTGTGCATCTGCTCCTTTTTTAACGGTAGAGCAAGATACTGCAAAAAGTGATGTTCCCAGGATTCCCGCAAGTAGTAACTTTTTCATAGTTGTATATTTTAATTTTTAAGTCTTATGAAATGAATGAATTTGAAGTGATGATTAAATTTTCAAATCGTTCGATTTCACATTTTGTTTATTATCCTAAAGTTACTATAAAAAACCGTGCCAAAGAACAAATACCGCAAAAATAGTAAAGCCCGAAAAATCGGGCTTTACTATTTTATATTTAATAAACTAATTATTTATTTTCTAACTGCTTTTTTAGCTTTTGCAGGTTTCTTTACCTGAGAAGTTTTTCCTTTGTAGAAATTAGTAAATGCATATTCTGCAGCTTTTTCCACATCAATTACTCCACCAGCCTGAGATTTATCTCCAAATTCATTAGCTGTGCTTGCATTACTTGTTTTTACCAACGCTTCAATAATTTGCGCAGGTTTTAAATTTGGCATGTAAGCCAACAAAACAGCCGCAGCTCCCGCAACAACAGGTGAAGCCATTGAAGTTCCCTGAAGATATCTGTACTCATTATGAGGAACAGTAGAATAAATCTGATCACCAGGAGCGAAAACGTTTACTTTATTCTTGTTGTAATTTGAGAAACCGGCTCTCAAAGCTTCATTATTATTTGTACTTGCTCCTACAACGATCACATTATCCACTAAAGGTTTTTCGTCGGTAACATTTTTGAAGTTGGTAGGATAAGCAACGTGCTCTGTAATGTCTTCGTTCTCATTACCCGCAGCTTTTACCAAGAGAACCCCTTTATCTTCTGCATACTTGAATGCATCCCAAACAACATTTTTACCCGGAGAAACTGGTTTACCAAAGCTCATATTCAAAACTTTAGCACCGTTGTCTACCGCATATCTTATTGCATTGGCAACATCTTTATCTCTTTCATCACCGTTCGGAACCGTTCTTACAGACATAATTTTAGCAACTTTAGAAGCTACACCGTATTGAATTTCTGTACCTTGTGGAGATCCTGCGATAATACCCGCAACATGAGTTCCGTGCATTGCATCTGGACCTTCATAATGATTGTTTCCGTAATTTTTTTCAGAATAGTCATCGTAGTTATCACCTACAATCTCTTTTCTCGGATCGTAATCAAGATCATATTGTTTTGCTTCAGGACCCACCTGATCCATCGCTTCCTTCATTTGCTCTCTCATCAACTTCTCAAATTCTGCTGAAGATTTACCTTTAAATTCAGGAGTTTGAGCAGCCTGACCCATAATTTGTAAAGCAATAGCATCTTTCTGATCTGCAGTAGGTTTGATAGCAGCAACATTTTCAGGAGTTAAAGTTTTGCCATTCAGCAACCTTACCATATTTGGGATCAACTCAGTGATCATCATGTATGTTCTGGCTCCCTGTTTTGCTCCTACACTTTTTGTAGTGAAAATCTCTTTCGCTTTCATATACATTGCAAAATCTTCCGGCATTTTTGCCTGATTCGCTTTGTTTTTTGTAGAATCATCCCCTTCAAAAAGTGGTTTATATTTAGCAACAACTCTGGTCACTTCCATATTGTCTACATCTATATCACCATTTTTGCCACCAATAAAATTCCATCCGTGAACGTCATCGATGTATCCGTTTCCGTCATCATCTTTTCCATTATTTGGAACTTCATTGGGATTTGACCAAATATTTTTAATTAAACCAGGATGATCAACCTGGACACCACTGTCTAAAACTCCTACAACAACAGTTTTAGGCTTCAGACCTTTAGATTCAAGATATTTATAAGCGTTTGCGGTATTTACGCCATAGACTTTTGCAGTAGCAAAATCTTTGTGATACCACGTCATCAGATCTTTGTCCTCTTTGGGATCATCCGATGTTTTTGCTTCCTGTGCGTACGAAAAATTGAAACCTGCTAAAAAAAGAGCAGCTAATACTATTTTCTTCATTTTATAAGAATTATTTAATATTTTTAAGATAGGTCACAGATTCTGGTCCTTTGTTACAGATCAGATCAATTATTGATAAATCTTTTAAAAAACCATATTTATCTGTGAATGTTTGATAATAGTCTTCCATTTGAAATTCTGTTTCAATTTTTGTGGAAAATTTTTCACGAAAATTAATCTCAGATGGATTTTTGATATATTCTTGATTCAAAGATTGTGCCTTTTCTGTTTTCAGAATTTTCTGAATAATCTCCAGACCTTTTAAATTAAAATCTAATAAAAATTTTTCCTTCTTTTCATACAAAACTTCAAACTTATCTTCATAATATTCAAAGTAAGGCGAACCTTGGTAAACGTTTTTTATAGATTTCCAGTGAATTTTTAACCAGTCTTCTCTGTAAGAAATTTCGATATCTTTCATTTCTCTTTTTCCCGAATGATTAATCGGAATGATGAGCGAAAGTTTCCCGTTTGCTCCGTAAATATTGGTTCTGTTTCTGTAAGTTTGTTTCGGAAAACTTTCATACTGCTCAAAAACAACTTCGTTTTCAGAATCTAAAAACACTGAAAACCATGAAATAGGTGGTAGATAAAATACCGGTAATAATACTTTCTTCATTGTTATTATATATAAAAATGAAGTACTTTTTCAAATACTTCATTTTATTTTATTGTACAAATTTAGTTATAAATCTTCTTCAGTTTTTTTCTTTCCGAAAAGTTTAGCAAAATACTCCCATCCGAAGAAAAGAACAAGAATCATCACAGCAATCCACCAATACGAAGTTTTGTTGGCTTCACCGGTATTGGTTGCTTTAAACATTCTTTCCCAACGAACTTTAAATGGAGCCTGATAAGAAGAACTTGAATCTTTAAAAGCACCCTGAACGCTCATCCAGGTAAACATCGGTTTTCCAACTATATTTTCTTCCGGCACAAAACCAAAGAATCTCGCGTCCAATGAAGCATCTCTATTGTCTCCTACCATCATATAATAGTCCTGCTGAATTGTATATTGATTGGTTTCTTTTCCGTTGATGAATATTTTTCCGTTTCTGTTTTCAAGTTTGTTATGCTCGTATTCTGAAATAATCCACTGATATTCAGGTAAAGTCTCTTGGTTTATCGCAACTACATCTCCTTTTTTAGGAATTTTGAGAGGACCATAAAAATCCTGATTCCAAGGTTTGTTGATTGGGAAAATAGATTGTGTAGTGTCTATACTTTTCGTGTAAGCATTTTTTTCAGCATTTAATTTGTGAGAAATTGTTCCCGAGTCTTTCGGAAAGATATTCTCTTTCATATCAACAACGTTTGGCAATGCTTTAATATCCTTTGCCGTTTTATCTGTTAACCCTTGAAATACATACTCAAAACCTGTGTTTGTCTGGTTTTCTCTTACAGGTAAAAATCCAAAAGTATTATATAATGCAGGAATGTCTAATTGCGTTCCCGTATTTACCGTAAATGAATGCTGAACTTCCTGATCTCCTAAAACTTTTTCAGGTTTTCCGTTCACAAACAATCTTCCGTTTCTCATTTCGAAAGTATCTCCTGCAACAGCAACCAATCTTTTAACGTAAGGATCTCTTCTGTCGATTGAAGTATGTACAGAATCTCGAGGATAATTGAAAACTACAACGTCGTTTCTTTGAGGTTTATTAAATTGAAAAATTCTTTCATACGGTAATTTAACTCCTTCAACATATGATTTTGGGTCATCTTTCGGGTTTCCTTTTTCACCAGTATCAAGAATAGTTCCCTGTAAGAAAGGGATCGCTAAAGGACGCATTGGCAATCTGTAACCATAGCTCCATTTATTGACAAAAAGAAAATCTCCTACCAAAAGCGTTCTTTCCATAGAACCTGTTGGAATACCAAAAGGCTGCGTGAAAAACACATGAATTATCGTAGCAAAAACAACCGCAAAAGTAATAGAACCCGCAAAAGTATCTTTCTTTTGAGATAATTTTTCTTCTTCTGTTAAATACAAATCATTTTGATCTTCCACCTCAACATCTTTAGAATAATTGACAGTCGCCATATAGATGAAAGGCAGAATAATCGTAAGCAATTGATCTTTAAAAAGAGTCTTGCCAAATTTTTTCATTAAATATAAATGAAAAACCGACATCATAATCGGTCCTACGATTGGCAGATACGATAAAATTGCCCACCACTTCGGATGATTTGTTTCTTTTAAAATGATGAAATAATTGTAGAAAGGTACAAAAGCCAATACCGGACTATACCCCATTTTTTTGAACAGCTTCCACGTGGAAATCCCCATCAATACTGATAAAATGAGAACATAAACTGCGTACGTTAAAAAATAATTCATAAATTTTTGTGCCTAATCTTTAATATATGTAATGAGCAATGTGTAATAAATAAGTAATGATTACACAAATTTCTATAATTAGTTTGCAAAGTTGATGTTTTGTTACAAAATTAAAGTCCCAAAACGTCTTTCATTGTAAAATTTCCTTTTTTATCTTTAATCCATTCTGCGGCTACCACTGCGCCTAGCGCAAAACCGTTTCTGTTGAACGCGGTGTGTTTTATCTCAATCTCATCAACTTCACTTCTGTAAAAAACGCTGTGAGTTCCAGGAACTTCATTTTCACGGATTGCAAAAATGCCTAATTGTTTATCCTGAGTTTCCTCAAGTTTCCATGCATCATATTTCGGATTGTCTTTGAAAATTCCTTCTGCTAAAGAAATTGCAGTACCACTTGGAGCATCCAATTTGTGAATGTGATGAATTTCTTCCAACTGACAAGAATACTCATCCACACTTTTCATTAAATCAGCTAATTTTTCATTTAAAGCAAAAAACAAATTAACGCCTAAACTAAAATTTGATCCGTATAAAAATGCCGTTTCATTCTGAACAGCAAGATTTTCAACTTCAGACTTTCTTTCTAGCCAGCCTGTTGTTCCGCAGATGACCGGAACTTTATTTTCGAGACAAGCTTTAATATTATCGAAAGCCACTTCGGGAAGAGAAAACTCAATAACTACATCGGGATTATTTAAATTTTCAGCAGTTGGAGTTTCTTTCAATCGGGCAACAACTTCATGACCTCTCTTTGTGGCAATTTCGTCGATGATTTTGCCCATTTTACCATATCCAACTAATGCTATTCTCATAGTAGCTATTTAATTATTATCTAAAAAGTTTTAAAACTTGAAACTTAAACTCAGTCCTGTTTTTGGTGGATTGTTTCCAAAATCATCATAAATCACAGCTGGTGCAAACGTAAGATCCGGATCCTTACGACCTTCATACAAATGCGCATCTACAACCGCATCTACAATATTTAAAATATAAATAAGTCCGGTAATCGCAATGGCATAATCTCTCTGTCTTTTTGATCTGTCCTGTGCATTTCCCAACGCTATTTTATCTAAATAAGGTCTTTGATCTACAAACTCATTTGGCGTACCATTAAGTTTTGCAATGTAATATTCTCTGTATTTTTTGTATTGATTCTGATTCCAGACAGCAATTCCTACTCCGGCTCCTACTGCTCCCCAAACGATAGGGATTTTCCAGTATTTTTTATTGTAAAACTGTCCTAGTCCTGGCAAAACTGCAGAATACAGACCTGCCTTTGTAGGATTTAGTTTTGTCACAATTACTTTTGCAGGTGCATTTGCTTTTTCTATGGTCTCAACAATAGAAGTTTCCGGTATTTTACTCAGCATTGTGCTGTCACTCGCAACGGTTTCTATCTTTGTTTCACGATTTACACTGTCACGAGGAATAACCTGCGAATAAATAACCGCAGAAATACAAAGAAAGAATGTGAAAAGTATTTTTTTCATTTATTTAATATGAGATAAAATATACTCCAGCTCGTCTTCATTTTTGAAATCGAGTACAATTTTACCTTTTTTTCCGTTTCCGGTAGTTTTGATTTCAACTTTTACATCCAAAAGGTCAGAAATAGTTTTCTGTGCTCTTTTGTAATTATTAGAAAGTTCAGCTTTTACTGCTTTTGCAGCAGGTGATTTGGGATTTTTCAAAGCCGTTGCAGCTTGCTCAGCCTGACGAACATTCAATTTATCTTTAATAATTAAATCAAATAAAATCTGCTGAAGCTCATCATTATCCATACTGATGATTGCTCTTCCGTGTCCTGCAGAAATCTCACCACTTCTGATTGCATTCTGAATATCCGGACTCAATCTTAACAATCTGATAGAATTGGTGATGGTACTTCTGTCTTTCCCGACTCTCTGGCTCAGATTTTCCTGCGTCATGCCAATTTCGTCTAAAAGTCTTTGGTACGTCAATGCAATTTCGATAGAATCAAGATCTTCACGCTGAATGTTTTCAACAAGAGCCATTTCCAGCAACTCCTGATCGTTAACAAGACGAATATAAGCCGGAATAGAAGTAAGACCAGCAATTTTACTCGCTCTGAAACGTCTTTCCCCAGAAATGATCTCAAAGTTTTCGCCATCTTTTCTCAAAGTAATCGGTTGAATTACTCCAAGATTTTTGATAGATTGGGCAAGTTCGTTTAGTGCTTTTTCGTCAAAATAAGTTCTTGGCTGGGTTGGATTCGGGTAAATATCTTCAATCGAAACTTCTACGATATTTCCTACAAATTTATCTGCTCCTTCATCGGTTGCAGAGTTTACCGTAGCCTTGGATTCAGCGCTCAAAATAGCCCCTAAACCACGTCCCATCGCTCTTTTTTTGTCTTTCATATTGTATCTATGGCTGTTTGCTATCACACTTCGACAAGCTCAGTGTGACAGCTTTTAGCTTTTTTTAATTCTTTACTAAATTTTCATTTTTCAACAGCACTTCTTCTGCTAACTGAAGATATTGAATCGCTCCTTTACTTTCTGCATCGTAATTTAAGATACTTTCACCGAAACTTGGCGCTTCACTCAATCTTACGTTTCTGCTGATGATGGTTTCAAAAACCATTTCCGGGAAGTGAGCATTCACTTCTTCCACCACCTGATTAGACAATCTCAATCTGCTGTCATACATCGTCAACAACAAACCTTCGATATCCAAATCTTTATTATGAATTTTCTGAACGTTTTTAATTGTATTTAAAAGTTTACCCAAACCTTCCAAAGCAAAATATTCACATTGGATAGGAATAATCACAGAATCAGCTGCAGTAAGTGCATTGATAGTAATCAAACCTAAACTCGGTGCGCAATCGATGATGATATAGTCATAATCATCTCTCACGGTTTGCAATGCTTTTTTCAGCATATACTCACGATTCACTTTGTCTACCAACTCAATTTCTGCGGCAACTAAATCTATATGGGAAGGTACAATATCTAAATTCGGAGTCGTAGTTTTCTGGATACAATTTCTTGTTTCCACACTGTGTTCCAATAAATTGTATGTAGAATACTGCACTTCTTCAACTCCAAGACCAGACGTCGCATTAGCCTGCGGATCTGCATCTATGATTAGTATTTTCTTCTCTAATACCCCTAATGCTGCGGCTAAGTTTACAGCGGTTGTAGTTTTTCCTACACCTCCTTTTTGATTAGCGATACCTATGATTTTTGCCATTGCTTGAACTTTAAGTTTCAAAAATACACTTTTTTCTCTGCTTTCAAGGAATGGGTAAAACGAAAGATGAGTTAAAATATTGTTAATAAGGATTTTAGACATTAAAAAAATTATCCACAAAATATAGTATTTTGTGGATAAGTATCAAGAATTGTTTTTGAATATATTTAATTATCGAACTTCATTGTGATCGGGAATTTGAAATAACTTCTTACAGCGTCACCATTCTTATTTTTCCCAGGAGTCCATTTGCCTTTTACGGCTTTGATGCTTCTTATTGCTTCTGCATTAAAAGATGAATCTTTTCCGTTGGTTTTGATATCAGAAATAGTTCCGTTTGTCTCTACTATAAAGGTAACCACAGTGGCTACGCTGTTTTGCTCTTCAAATGCTGAAGTATCAAATTTATTTATTACTTTATTTCTAAAAGAATCTATACCACCTTCAAAATCCGCCGGTATAGCAGCAATTTCAATAACATTTTTATCTTTAACAACTTCAACTATTGGAGGTTTTACATTATCAATAACGGGTCCAGTTCCAGGAATTGTAGTTGGTGGTGTATAAACATTAGGTATAGCAGGAGGCGCTTTAAAATCATTTTTCACACCAGCAATCGCATCTTTGGGAATATCTTTTACAATGTTACTTTCGTCTGCATCTCTCGTAGGTGTTACTAAAGCAGCATTATACTGCTTTACACTTGGAGGCGGCGTAGCTTTTACAGGCTCAATTTTCACAGGTGGCTTCACGATAGGATCATCTTGGATAAGGACAGGTGGAGGAAGTACATATCCGCCAGCTTGCACAATTTCTGTGGTTTTAAACGCTGAGATCAGCATTGGTGTAAGCGAAATTGCGGCCAATAAACTAACACCTGCGAAAAGTGCTTTAGTTAGGATTCTGTCTGATTCATTTCTTAAAACGTAAGCGCCGTACTGTTTGTTACGACCTTCGAAGAGGACTTCATTAAAACGAAAATCCTGATTGCTTTGTAGGTGTTTCATCACGATAAAAATTAAAATTGTTAATAAATTGTAATTATTAGTTTTCTATATTGTTTGAATTAATCATTGAAACAATATCAAAATATTTGCCAAAAATTTATCAAAACTCAAACATTTCGTTAAAATATGTGATGAATTGTAAAATTAACTATTTAATGAATAAGATTTTGAG
>Ga0302215_10001610_pt1 | contig 15917 bp, 6 predicted proteins | sample II_Fen_N3_1_FD_194580 | JGI IMG/M metagenome (GOLD analysis project Ga0302215, IMG submission 194580) | Peat permafrost microbial communities from Stordalen Mire near Abisko, Sweden - II_Fen_N3_1 | ecosystem: Environmental > Terrestrial > Soil > Wetlands > Permafrost | place: Sweden: Abisko...
CGAGCGTGCTCGCTCCCCGGTGCGCAGTTTGAGCGGCGGCGAGCGCAACCGGCTGCTGCTGGCGCGCCTGTTCGCCCGCCCGGCCAATGTGCTGGTGCTTGACGAGCCAACAAACGATCTGGACATTGACACGCTGGAGTTGCTCGAAGACCTGCTGCAGAACTACGAAGGCACCGTCTTTTTGGTCAGCCATGACCGGCGTTTCCTCGACAACGTGGTGACCAGTACGATTGCTTATGAAGGCACGCCTGAAAATCCCGGCTTCTGGCGCGAGTACGAAGGCGGCGTGACCGACTGGATCACCCAGTCCAAACGCGCCGCCCAGCTCGTTGGCAACAGCAAAACGTCCGCAGCCAGCGCCAAGAGCGCCGCCAAAACCGCCGCCGAACCGGCCAAAGACACCCGCGAGCCCAGCGCCAAAAAGAAACTCAGCTACAAAGAGCAGCGCGAACTCGACGGCCTGCCCGCGCTGATCCAGCAGCTCGAAGCGCAGCAAAAAGCGATTGAGCAGGAGTTGTACGACGGTACGCTCTACGCCAGCAACGCCAAGCGGGCGGCGGAACTGACCGCGCGCAACACCAAGCTGGAAGAAGAGCTGATGGACGCGCTGCAACGCTGGGAAACACTGTCGGCGTAAGGACGCTGCATGGGGCCGCTATGCGTGACTGGCCTCATGCGGTTCTTGCAGGCGACCCAAGACATTGAGCCTTCCTGGGCAGTCTGGATGAAAACGCTCTAATGCTGAAGGGATGCGTCAGAGCCCGCCGCGAGCCGGGCATTGGTCGCGGACTCAAACAGGTTTTCATCAAATTTGAAGCGCAAGCGCAGATAAGCGCCACGTTGGGTGTAGGCTTCGCCAGCCAGATCAGATGCACTAAAACCCTTGACGTTGTAGCCCACGGACAACCACAGGTTCTTCCAAACCAGATAGCCAGCCTCAACACCCACAGCAGTTTCAGCCGCACCGTTGCCCCACATGCGGTAAGCCTGCAACCCCAAGTCCAGCCGTTCGGTCATGTCCCAAGTGGAGCGTGCGCCGACCAGCTGGGTCAAGGAACGACTTTCCAGCCCGCCTGAACGGTCAGTCAGCCATTTGGCGGCATAACGCCCGTTCATCAGCCAGTGGTGGCTGGGCTGCAGGTTCAGATGGGTCGAGGCAATCCAGGACGACGTGTCGCGATTCAAACCAGCGCCCAGCGTGCTGTCTTGGTCAAGCTTGTACTCAATGCGGCCCAGCGCGTTCCACACATTGGTGTCCACGGGCCGGTAAGCCAACCCGGACTGCGCTGTGACCAACTTGCGCGCACCGCCCGCTGTGGCCAGATTGGTTTGCAGGTTGTACAGGGCGCGGTTGAGCAGCGTCCAGTTCACATCGAGCTTGCGGGCCATTGCGGCGCTGAGCAACCAGCTACGCGAGGTGGCAGAGCTTTGCCACTGCACCTGCGCGGAGCCCTTCCAATCGACAGCAGCGGTGTAATCGACACCCAAGGTCACGGCGCTGGAGTCGTTCACCACCACGCCACCCAGAGGCTTGATGCGTTGCAGGCTACCGGTCAGTCCCAAGCCATTGTCCAAACGCCAGAGGCGGCGCAGACCGACAGACGCTTCGCTGGTGCGACCATTCTGACTACCACCGATACGGTACTCGTTGAACAACTGTGTGCTGTCCGGTAGTTCAGTGCTGATCCCAGCCACCGTGGTGTCTTGCGAGACGGCGGGATTCAGGGTGTAGATGCCCTTGAGACTGTTGATAAAGTCGTGCCGCACATACAGTTTGGTGGTCGGGTTGAAAGCGTAGTTGCCGCCTATGCCAATCTCGCGTCCGCTGCTGCCGTCAATGGCATATTCCGCCAGCCCATAAACATCAGCCTGCGACACGCCAGGCACCGGCACCGTCAACTTGGCGCGAGCCGTGGTGATGCCGATCAGCGCGGCGGAAGTCGTCAGTCCGGCTGTCTGGGGCGTGGAAATCGCGCCCGGCGCCGTCACAGCAAACAAGGACGCATTGGCACTGGAGCGGCTATAGCGCAGGCCCGCTTCAATTTTCGCGTTGCCGGTCAGGCTGTGCTCCAGCCGGACATCGGCCCCGGCCTGTTCGGCGCCGGTGACGCTGCTGGAGGTTTTCAACACCTCCGCCACCAGCCGGTTCTTGTCATCCAGCGGAATGCCCGCCTTGATCCCGTACTCCGACTGGCCCGCCGATTGCGGGCTGTTCGGATTGGCAAAACCGGCGTCCGTATGCACGCCCCAGGCGCGCACCTGCAGCTGCGCGCCGTCGTGGCGCAGCTCCACGCGCTGGCCGGAGCCTGCGCCTTTCAAATCGGTGTTGCTGTGGGCGATTTCGGCGGTGGCCACGGTTTTTTCGCCCAGCTTGGCCGTCAGGTTCAGGCCGGCCAGATTTTGCTGGTTGACGGGATCGGCGTCGCGAATCAGCGTCGCGCCGACGGTGATTTCCGGCGTCAGTTCAAACTTGGCGTCCGCCCCGGCCACGGAATGCTTGGGACCGCCCGAATCCACCGAGTACGACACCCGGACAAACACCGGGTTGAGATCGGCATCAACGCTGGGCACCGGGCTCTTGAGCAGCAGTTGGCCGGTGTAGGGTTCTAGCTCATAGTCGGTGAAAGCGGCCAGTGGCTCGTCCTTGATGATGCGCGACTGCTGATTGCGGTCGCGGGTCAAAATATTCACCTGCTGGCTGTTGACCACGCCGCTGACATTGAGCCGGAACGGGCCGGAGGTGCCGTTGGCGCGGAACTCTTCGACCAACTGGGTGCTGGAAGTGCGGCTGGCAAAGCCTTCGACGGTATAAGCACCTTCCTGCCAGTGCGCCTTCACGCCGTTGAGGGCGCGTGAGTACTGCGTCAACTGGCGCGCCGGGTTGTCGCTCTGGGTGGTGTAGTCGCCCAGCAGGGCGTAGCTGGTGCCGTTTTGCACCATCACATACAGCTTGCCGGTCGATTGGGCATCAAAGCCGCGTGCCGACGAGTCACCGTACACTGGGTAAAACTGGTTCGGCTGAATGTCGCGGAACAGCGTGGTGTCCGAGGGCTTGTCAGAATCGTAGGCCAGCGTCAGCAGTGTGGAGCCGAGCACCTTGCCTTTCAAAAAGAAGGCTGCGCGTGCCGCTGCATCGCCTTTGCCACCGTCAAAGCTGCGCGAGGCGCTGTTGATCTGCTGCTCGAACACATCGCCGCTCTGGGTGGCCTGCAGCGATGCCGGATTGAGGTTGCGCAGGTTGATCGTGCCCTCAATGACACCAACGGCAATCATCGGGCGCAGATTGGGCACAAACTCAACCGCCGCCATGCCGCTGATCATGCCGCTGGTCGCGCCCAGCTCGCCCTTGCCCGGCTGGGCTGGCGAGACCAGTTCAAAAATACCCTGGCCGCCTTCAATGAACACCTGGGTTCCGGGCTGTTTCGGGTCAAGATCCGGCGTTTGCCACTGGCCCAAGCTGGCCCTGAGCGTGACCTGCATGCGCGCCGTCACCGGCAGGTTCAGCGCATCGACCAAGCGGATGGTGACAGGCAGCGCCGTCGCGCCATCGGCTGGCGTCTGCTGCGGCGCCTCGATCAGCACTTGCGCCAGTGGGCCGGGCGCCAGCACCGTGATCTGCGTCTCGCCGCGCACATTGCCAAAAGGATCGGTCACGCGCACCTCCAGCGTGTTCGCCCCCGCCTTGAGATTGACACCGATGTATTCCCAAGCCTGCGTTTTGGTTTTCTCCAAGCTGGTCTTTTTGCCAACTTGGGTGGCGGGTACAAGCTTGCCATTAACCGTTAGCTCAAACGCGCCCCCGAGCGGCCCCTTGACGCGAACGCGGGTCTGGGCGGTGGCCAAGACTTGATCATGGCGCAAGTTGATAAAACCGACTTCCGGGTTTAACTCGGGCAATAGGTTTTCCAACGGTTCGAGCTGGCTTTCTGATCCGCCTGGTGTGGCGGGCAGTTCTGGCGTTGACACAGCCGAAGCGGCTTCTGGCAGATCAGTGGCGGGACTGACGAGCGGGCTGGGCAAGCCCTGGGCACGCGGGCCATAAGGGCCGCCCACGTCACCAACAGCACCCAGTGCCGCCGCAGAAGCGGCTGGTTCAACTGCCGCGCCCGGCGTGGTGGTGGCGGGAAGCAACTTCGCAGCGCCGCCGTTGGCAGCTGCTGATCCGCCGGGCAGCCCCATTACACCGCTGGCTGGCAGGGTGCGCCCATCCACCGCCACCGCAGAGGTCGAAGTGGCAGAAAGTAGCTGGCTAGCCGCCTGCAAAATTTCGGCAGGTGTATTTAGCGCATTGCGGCGTGCGGTAATCTGCGCCCAGATGGCAGGCGTGCATTCGGCAATAGCGAAATCAACCTTGTGCAGCTCGCCATACGTCAGGTCGGCAAACTGGCTGGACGGATCCAGGGCGTGGCGGTTGTTGAGCACTTCCAGCGTAGCGCCCTTGAGCAGCGTGGTGCGGTCAAGTTTGACCACATGGGTGCGCGGGCTCAGGCCATAAAAGCTGTACTTGCCGTCCTCATCAGTAACGGCATAAGTGCCATCTTCCAGATAAAGCCGCACGCCGGGAATGCCCGGTTCGCCGACATCCTGAATGCCATTTTCAATGCCGTCCCGGTGACACTCAGCAAACACCTTGCCAATGATGTAAGCCTTCTGGGAAAACACTCCGCCCACGACCTGAACACGGGCGCTGGAACGGTTGGACTTCTGGCTGCCACTGACCGCCTGCGCCGTATTGACCCCATTGCCGCTCTGACTGCCTGCGCCGATGCGTAGGCGGTAGCTCAAGACCGGCTTGGCATCCACTGCCACATTGCCCAGCGCAAACTGCAGGCTCGGGCCAGTCCCGCCCAAGGGGTCAGCCAGCGGCACACCATCGAGTCGAGCCGTACCTGGCACATAAGCGAAACCGGCGGGCAGACTGTCATTGATCACGGTCCCTGGCAGCGCCAGGGCAGTGACGTTATTGAGCTTGACTGAATAATCAACAAAATCACCGACTTCCGCTGTGGTTTTGTTGGCTGTTTTCTGGATGAACAGCTCGCCAGTCGCGCCCGGATCAACCGGCACGTCGAAATACACCAGCTTCCGGGTCGCAGAGTTGACGATGAATGGATTGCCATAAGAGCCTTGCGCATCAATCTGATGCCCTGGCAGTTGCGACAACGGCGCAAGACTGGATGGAAAAGTGTGTCCGACCAGTGTGCTGATCCGTAGCTGGTAGGTGCTATCAAGAACGATGGGGAAAATGAAATAGCCGTCAGCACCCGTCACCACCTGGCTAGGCGCGGCTGTGAGATCAACCTGAAATACCGTGGCGGGACCGCCCGGATTGCCGCCATTGCCGACACCCGTCACGTCGATCAGCTGGACGGTCGCGCCAGCGACGGGCTTGCCTGTGCGGCTGTCATACACCGTGCCGCTGGGGTCGATCAGCAAGGTGGTCGTTGCCGAAACCGAGATACCGCCACAAGAAGTGATGGTGGCGGTCAGCACATCGTCACGCAGCACCTCCAGGATGCCATCGCCTGAGGCCACGACATGCAAGGCCGCATTGGCCGTCGGCACATTGGGCAGGATGCGGTACAGGCCGGTGTTAGGGCCGGTTTCGGTGCCAGTGTAGGTTTCCGTGTCGCCGGTGAGCTGACTCACCAAGATGATCGGCACCGTGCCAATCTGAGTCGGATTGGTATTGCAGCCCGCCGCATCGGCCTGCACGAACAGGGGATTTCCGACCGTGTTCTGAATCGATGGTGTGGTGAAAGTCGGTCCGGTAAAAAAGGCGATACCCACTGGATACTCAGGCAGGGTCAGCAGCACCGTATTGCTGGCCGTACTCAGTGGGGCGGCCTGATCAATCCAATCTGCATAGGCAATGCCTTTGATCGTGCCCGCCGCGTTCGCATTGGTGGTCATGGAAAACTCACCCTGCAAACTTCCCCCATTGGGCAGGTTGGCAAGCCCCCATGCCACAGCATCCACTTCTTCAACGGCAGGCACAGTGCTCACATAGCTGTTGGTGGACGCGCCCAGCACATGGTAGAGGGTTTGAGCCCCAGAAGTCGGGGAAGCCAGAGCTGCAGCAAATGTCACATTCGCTGGAATAGGGACACGCAGCACAAACAGGTTGGTTGGCACCCCATTCAAGCTGATGCCGACAGGAGCCGCCGTTGCACTGCTGTTATTCGACGCCCTTGCGGTGAAGCTGAACTTGCTTCCCGGCAGTGTGCTTGAAGCGGAGGCCGCCAGCGTTACTTGGACCGCAGCACTGCTGGTTAACGTCACCGTATCGGTATTTTTAGCCGTGGCACCCTGCAACTGACTCACCGCTGCGATGAGCAACTGTGCCGTCTGTCCGGGGGCGCTAATAACGGGCGCTTGCGCCGTCATCAGCAAATTTGCATGCTCACCTGGTGCCAAGGAAACAGAGACACCAGCAGAAATGGTTGGCTCGCCCGCATCAGCTCGGCCATTGCCATTGAGATCATGGACCACATGCACATTGACAGGGATGAAAGCGCCCCCTGGTGCAACGCTGGCAGTCACGAAATAGGCGGTTAAGACATTGCCCGTATTGGTCAGCACATGGTTGAGGGTGAACGGTGTGCCGCTGGCGACCAAGGCCGTCTGATCAGCCGTCAGGGTCAAGGCTTCGAGTACGCTCACGGCAGTATCGACCGTATTCGATTTCAGTTGCACTGGCAGCCCAGAGATCAGGTCCACATAAGTGCCTGTTCCCGTATTCTTGATGACAGTGCCAGCAGGCACTGGCGCAGCCTGCCCAACCCCCGCCCACAACAGCAGGAAAAGGCACAGCAGCTTGAATAACAGGCGATGGAGCATGTAAGGCTTGTGCGTAGTGAAAGAGGAATGCAGGCAGACGCTTTTCACAAGCCGCTATCAAGGCGGGCTGTGAAAAGCGGAGGGAGGCTTTCACCTCCCTCCGCCAAAAGTTCACACCGTGATTACTGGTCGAGCTTCACGCTGAAGATCACCACCGCTGCCTGAGCAGGGAGGAGCGTTCCGATATTGGCACTGATTGCGCCGGTAGCACCTACTGCTGGAGTAGCCGTTGCAGCAGTAGCAGCAGCAGCACCAATTTTCATGGTGGCAGTCGTGTTGATCGTCGTGTAAGTTGGGGTCACGTCAGACACAACCACGAGAGTAGCGTCAGCAGAACCGACGTTGGTGGCGGTAATCCGGTAATACACGCAGTCACCAGGCTTGGCCGACAGGGTGCCGATGCCGTAGGTACCTGGAACAGCAGCACAGACACCTGCCGTGCTGGCAGCCAGAGCCTGCTCTTTGACCAAGGTCAAGTTACCGGCGATGACCGTCGTGCTGTCAACAGACACCGTTGGTGCGGGCACTGCAATGCTGTAGCTGCCGTTCGTAGTGGTCACCGTCACAGTGGTCGCATCCACGGAACCAGGAACAGCGCCGCTTGGTGCAATCACCTTGTCGAAAATGGTCACGGATTGGCCAGGAGCCAGACCAGCAGCCAGAACAGCACTCAGATTGCCGGAGATCAAGGGATCAGTTCCATCCAGCGCGCCATTGCCCGTACTCACTGCAGCAGCAACGCCACCCGTCAGACTGCCTGCGTCAAGGTAAAGCGTCGAAGTCCAACCGGGCTGGTTGTTGGTAGTTGCCAACGCCAGGGCGCTGACCGCTGCATCACCTTCCAACACGTTACCGTTGTTGGTCAGCGTGTGGCTGTACACATACGAGCCGCCTGGGTAGGTTTGACCGGCGCCGTTTGGTGTGATGGTGATGGAGCGCACAGCATTGACCGTCACAGCATCGCGAATCACGTCAACCACATTGGAAGTGGGCGATTGCGCACGGAAATACAGGTCACTGGTTCCTGCTGGGAAACCTGCAGGCACCGTCACCACAGCACAAACCGTCACAGAACCACCAGCAGCCACGTTACCCGTGTTGATGATGCTTGCGCCTGTTGTGGAGCAAGTACCCGTGCCGCCGTCAGCCTTGAAGGTCACCGTCCAGCCAGTAGGCAGAGCCAGGGTACCGCCGAAAACGAAGGCATTGTTGGCCGTCAGGTTGTAGCTGTCAGGCGATGGACCGGTATTGTTGGTGACCAGCGTGAAGGTCGTTGTCGTGCCAGGATTCGTGCTGTTGGTAACCTGTGCGGCATCCCCAGCCAGTCCAGCACCAACACCAGCCACACCCGTGCCGCCGATAGGCGCATTGTTGGTCAAATCGACTGCGGCATTCGCAATGGTCGTCAGCGTGTCCGTGCCAGTGTCTGACACAGTAGGATTAAACACCGAAGTTGCCTTTTTGGTGATGCTGAACGGAGCACCGGTGCTGGTGGCATTCGGTGGCAGCGTTGCCTTCAAAATCACGTTGTACGTTGCGCCAACAGCCATTGGACCGGTATCGATGACACCGTCGCCATTGGTATCGACCAGAGGAGTCAGGCCACCCGCCTTGAACAGTTGGAAGGTCGTGCCAGCAGGGAAATTGTTGGTTCCCAGCGTGATGTTGAAGGTATCAACACCAGTACCAGTATTGGTCACCACGTTGGTGAAGCTGACCGTGGTGCCAGGATTGGCGGTAGGTGTAGCGGTTGGGCCAACCAAAGTCACCCCTGCGGTTTGCAGCACGGTGAACGGAACGGTATTGGAAGTTCCGCTAACCGTCGTCGCACCGTTGTTATACGAAGTCGTCGCGGTATTGTTCAGCACGCTTGGTGCCACACCCGCATTCACCGTCACTTGGAAGCTGATGGTGCCCGACTGGCCTGCCGTCACTTGACCCAAGGTAGCCACAAAGGTTTGGCCGGTGATCGAAGAAACCAGCGTATTGGGCGCAGTGCCTACCGAGCCGATGGCATCAGCGGCGCCAGTCACACTCCAGCGGGCCGAGCCAGCTTGGAAGGTCATGCCTGTAGGAATCACGTCGGTGATCGCCACGGCGGTGGCCGTGCTATTACCCGTGTTCGTGTAGGTCAAGGTGTAGGTAGCCAAGGTTCCTGGCAAACCGTTCGAGACGCTGATGCCCTTGGTCAAAGTCACCACCGCATTGGTGGTCACCGTGGTCACGTCGGTATTGGAAGCCGTCACTGTTGGGGTGAATGTGCTCGTTCCCGTCACAGTGATCGTGTTGGTCTGTGTTGCAGTTGCCGTATTTGGCAAGGTGCCAACCGCGATCAGCTTGAACGAAGCGCCCGCAGCCAGAGGGCCGGTGGACGTGATGGCCGGACCGGTTGGCGTGCCGCTGCCGTTGTCAGCAAAAAACTGCACGCCGGTCATGCTGAAACCGCCAGCGTTGCTGTTGGTCAGGTTGAACGTGTCCGTGCCGTTACCCGTGTTGGTCAGGGTATGTGGGTAATAGACCACGCTGCCTGGGGTGGCAGTCTGGGCGCCATTGGCCGTCAGGGTCATGCTGGTGACCTGTGTGACCGTGGTGCTGACAACGTTGGAGGTCACGGTGCGCGGCGTCGCGGAAGCGTCGGTGTAGCTGGCGGAGGCCTGATTGCTGATGGATGCGCCAGCAGCAGGCGCTGCGGCGTGCGCTGCCATGCCGGTCAACGCCAGCAAAACAGCCATAAACAATCCCACCATCCAGTGGGTTAAAAATTCAGGGAGTCGCAGGGAGTGCGGACTCTTGGGGGTGGCATACATGAAGGTTTTTCTCCTGGTTTCAAACAAACAACAAACAACAAACAACAAACAACAAACAACAAACGGCCCAGCCAGTCACAGCTGACTTGTTAGATTGGCATCACGCCCGCGTCTGCGGGCGAGGGATTAGGGCTTGGTACCGGCTGCAGGCGCGTCAATACGCACCCGCAAGCTGACCACGGTGCTGCTACCTGCAGCCAAAGTGCCAATTTCCCAACGCAAGGCGCGGTACTCGGCCAGTGGCACGGTCTCCTTGCGCTCTTTGCCGTCAGGCTGTTTCACGGTCCGCATCAAGGGCATGGGCGCAAACCGGGTGCCGTCAGTTGACGCCTGAGCCTGGACTGGCTGGGCGCTGTCGGCGATAAAAGTTGTTCCAGGAGGAACAGGCACAGTGGCCTGCAATTTATTCACTCCCGCAGTGCTGACATTGCGGTAAGTACCGCTGTACTCAATCACATCACCCGGCTTGCCCTTGGTGGCGGGTTTGAGTACAGCTTTGCCCTCCAGCATTTCGACCTTCTGAGCGGTCAAGCTGGAGGTCACAGCAGGGCTTTGCGCCAGCGCAGCTTGTCCTAAGACCAGACTGGCAGCAAAAAAACAAAGGCTCAAAAGGGGTTTCATGGGGGCAGCATCCTGTAGTTAGGTCACAGGTCAGACTCCAGGTGCCTACTTGGCAGAGGCTGACACTTCGTAGCAAATATTGTTTGCCTATTTGTATTACGAGAGTAATAAAAGAACTAAATGTATGTTGAATAAATATGCAGCTCAACCTAAACGTAACAAAAAACAAGAAAAGATGAAAATACCCCTTCATTTCGTGAAGTTTTTATCGAAAAAATGTTGCTTAAATTCAACGAAAAGCCCTTTCAAGCCGTTAGAAATGTCGTTTTTGAAAAATTTCATGGTAACTCAGACTGATGGCGGAACATTTTGTAACAGCCTGCCTTGGGTTGTTTTCCCGGAAAATAAGCCCTTTGATGTAACGGGTCCTGCATGACCCAGAGTAAGGAAAATCGAGATGGCCTGGACCCAAGCGCGACGCGCCCAAAAAATGAACCCCTCCGTGATCCGCGAGATCCTGAAGGTCACCGAAAAGCCCGGCATCATCAGCTTTGCTGGCGGCCTGCCCTCGCCCAAGACCTTTCCGGTCAGCGCCTTCAGCGCCGCCTGCGAAAAGGTGCTGCGTGAAGACGGCCATGCCGCGCTGCAATACGCCTCCAGCGAAGGCTATGCCCCGCTGCGCGAGATGGTCGCTGCCATGCTGCCCTGGGAGGTGGATCCGGCGCTGGTCCTGATCACCACCGGCTCGCAGCAGGGGCTAGACCTGATCGCCAAAGTGCTGATTGACGAGGGCAGCCGGGTGCTGGTGGAAACGCCCACTTACCTTGGCGCGTTGCAGGCCTTCACGCCGATGGAGCCGGAAATCGTCAGCGTGTGCTGCGACGACGAGGGCGTGGACATCACCGATCTGGCCGCCAAGGCGCAGGACGCGCGCTTCTTTTATGTGCTGCCCAATTTCCAGAACCCCACTGGCCGCACGATGAGCGAAGCGCGCCGCGCCGCCCTGAGCGCCGAGGCCACCCGCTTGGGCCTGCCGCTGGTCGAGGACAACCCCTACGGCGACCTGTGGTTCGACACGCCGCCGCCGCTGCCGCTGACAGCGCGCAACCCTGAGGGCTGCATTTACCTGGGCTCGTTTTCTAAGGTGCTAGCGCCGGGGCTGCGGCTGGGCTTTATGGTCGCGCCTGCGGCCATCTTCCCCAAGCTGCTGCAGGCCAAGCAGGCCGCCGACCTGCACAGCCCCGGTTTCAACCAGCGCCTAGTGGCCGAGGTGATGAAAGACAGCTTTCTAGATCGCCATGTGCCGACCATCCGCACGCTGTACCACGCCCAGCGCGACGCGATGCTCACCGCCATGACGCGTGAGATGCCCGAAGGCGTCAGTTGGAACAGCCCGGCGGGCGGCATGTTTTTGTGGGTACGCCTGCCCGAAGGCGTGAGCGCCATCGAGCTACTGCCCAAGGCCGTCGAGCGCAACGTGGCTTTTGTGCCGGGCTGGGCGTTTTATGCCGATCATGCCCAGGACAACACGCTGCGCTTGTCCTTCGTGACCGCCAGCGTGGCGCAGATCAACACTGGCATTGCTGCGCTGGCCGCCGCCATCCGCGAGATGCACCCAGCCACCGCGCCCGGCCCGGACGCGGCCCGACACGGCGAAACGCTGCTGTCGGCATGACACTGCGCCCCTTCAAACAGGTGGACGTGTTCACCGCCACGCCCTATTTCGGCAACCCGCTGGCCGTCGTGCTCGACGGCAGCGGGCTCGATGACGCGGCGATGCAACGCTTTGCACACTGGACAAATCTGTCCGAAACCTGTTTTTTGCTGCCACCGACCACCCCGGCAGCCGATTACCGGGTGCGCATCTTCACGCCCGGCGGCGAGCTGCCCTTTGCCGGACATCCGACGCTAGGCAGCTGCCACAGCTGGCTGCAAGCCGGGGGCCAGCCCAGAGGCAACGATGTCATCGTTCAGGAGTGCGGGCTGGGGCTGCTAAAAATCCGCCGCGAAACCTTGCCCGCAGGCCAGCGGCTGGCCTTTGCCGCGCCACTGCTGAAACGCTCAGCCGCCAGCCCGGTACTACTGGCCAAGGTGGCAGCGGCGCTGGGCTTGAAAGCGAGCCAGATTCTGGCCGCCCAGACGCTGGACAACGGGCCGCGCTGGCTGACGCTGCTGCTCGACAGCCCCGAGACCGTGCTGCAACTGATGCCCAACCACCTGGCGCTGGCCAGCCTGCAGACTCAGGTCGGCGTGGCCGCGTTCTACCCGCCCCCGCAAGCGCCGCCGCTGATTGGCCGCCTCAACCGCGAAGCCCGCGCCTTTGGTCAGGCAGCACCGCAACCCATCGCCGATACGCCGGATCTCGAAGTACGTGCTTTTGCCGCCTGCATGGGCATCCTAGAAGACCCGGTCACCGGTAGCCTGAACGGCAGTCTGGCCCAGTGGCTGATGGCCGAAGGCTACGCGCCCGAACGCTACTTGGTCTCGCAAGGCATCTGTCTGGGCCGCGCCGGGCAACTACACATCGAGTGCGACGCCAGCGGCCAGGTCTGGGTCGGTGGCGAATCGGTGACCTGCGTGGACGGCCAGGTGATGCTCTGAAAGCTCAACGGGCCAGCGCGCCGCTGACGCGCCAGATGGCGTTGCCGACATCGTCGGCCACCAGCAGCGCGCCGCGCCCGTCCAGCGCCACACCGACAGGCCGCCCGTAGGCGTGGCCCTCGGGGCTTAAAAAGCCCGTCAGCACATCGACCGGCAGGCCAGCAGGCTGACCCTTCGCGAAGGGCACAAAAACCACCTTGTAGCCGCTCAGCGGCTGGCGGTTCCAAGAGCCATGTTCGCCGACAAAAGCGCCACTGGCCAGCGCAGGCGCCAGCGCCTGACCTTGCGCAAAAACCAGCCCCAGCGGCGCCACATGCGCGCCCAGCGCGTAGTCGGGGGCCATCGCCTGCGCCACTAACTCGGGGCGGGGCGGCTGGACGCGCTGATCGACATGCGCGCCGTAGTAGCTGTACGGCCAGCCGTAAAAGCCGCCGTCTTTGACCGATGTCAGGTAGTCGGGCACCAGATCGCTGCCGAGTTCGTCGCGCTCGTTGACCACTGTCCAGAGCGCACCGGTTTCCGGCGCCCAGCCGAGGCCGTTCGGGTTGCGCAGGCCGCTGGCCAACACACGGTGGCTGGTGCTGGCCAGATCCACTTCCCAAATCGCGGCGCGGCCAATTTCAGCGGCCAAGCCGTTTTCGGCCACATTGCTGTTGGAACCAACGGTGACGTAGAGCTTGGCGCCGTCCGGGCTGGCGAGGATGTTTTTCGTCCAGTGGTGGTTGATCGGGCCAGCGGGCAAATCAAGCAGCTTGACCGGCGGCGCGGTGATCCGCGTCTGGCCGCGCTGGTAGGGAAAGCGCAGCACCGCATCGGTCGTGGCCACGTACAGCGCGTCGCCCACCAGCGCCATGCCAAAAGGCGAATTCAAATTGTCCAGCAACACGCTGCGCGTTTCGGCCTGACCATCGCCATCGGCGTCGCGCAGCAGGGTGATGCGGTTGGCCGAAGGCACGGCAGCGCCAACGCGCCGCATCACTTTTTTCATGAACCAGCCCTTGATCCCTTTGCCGTCGTCGGGCTTGGGCGGCGCGTTGGTTTCGGCGACCAGTACGTCGCCGTTGGGCAGCGTGTAGAGCCAGCGCGGATGGGCCAAGCCGGTGGCAAACGCCATCACCGCCAAGCCGACCATCGACGTGGGCATCCGGCCTTCGGGCCAGCCCTGAGCCGGGGCGATGCTGACCGTCGGAATCAAGCCGGGACGCGGTGGCGGCAACACCGGATGCGGCCCCATGCCCGCTTCGGGCGCCAACAAGGCGGTGTCGCCGCAAGCACCCAGCGCCAGTGTGCAGAGCAAAACCGCCAAGCTGCACTTGAAAAAGTGAAAAGAATCCAGCTGTGCCTGCATCAGAAACCCTTTGCGTTCAAACCCTCAAGCCTTGCGCGCCAGAAGCGGCGGCGGGGTCAAAACGCCAGTGTGTCCCAGCACAGCCCCAGGCGCTGTCAGCCGGGCGCGCACCAAGTCGTCAGGCATTGGCGCCGCGCTAGCGGGCCAGCCCGACCCAGCACAGCGCCCGCGCCTAAATCTGTACCCGTGTTCCCAGCTCAATCACGCAATTATTGGGCAGGCGCAGAAAGCTCACGACGCTGCTGGCATTGCGCGACAGGGTGCCAAACAGGGCTTCGCGCCAGTGCGCCATGCCCGTGCCTTGGGGCGTCGGCACGATGGTTTCGCGGCTCAGGAAATAAGAGGTTTCAAACAGGTTGATGGCCAGCCCCTGGGCGCGGCAGAGTTCCAGCGCCTGCGGAACATCGGGCGTGTTTTTAAACCCGTAATTGACCTCCACTTTCCAGAAACCCGGCACCAGCGGCGTGACTTTGACGCACTCTTCGGCGGGAATCAGGGGCACCTCATGAAACACCACGGTGAGGATCAAATTGCGCTCATGAATCACTTGGTTGTGCTTGAGGTTGTGCAGCAGCGCCTGCGGCACTGTATCGGGGTTGGCCACAGCGTACACCGCCGTGCGCTGCGTGCGGTGCAGGCTTTCCTGGGTCAGATTGCTGATGAAAGGCAGCAATTCCGGGTCGTTGCGGCGGATGCTCTCAATCAGCAGCTCACGCCCGCGCTTCCAAGTGGCCATCAGCACAAACAGCCCCAAACCGAGCGCCAGCGGAAACCAGCCGCCCTGCCAAAATTTGAGCGCGCAGGCCAGCACCAGCACCGTATCGAGCGCCAGAAAAAACCCGGTAGCTGCCAGCGCGACAGGCAATCGGTAGCCCCAGCCGTGGCGCAGCACAAAAAAGGTCAGCACCGTGGTGATCAGCATCGTCATCGTCACCGCGATGCCGTAGGCCGCCGCCAGCGCCGACGAGCTGCCAAAACCGACCACCGCCAGCAGCACGGCCCCCAGCAAAATCCAGTTCACCGCTGGCATGTAGATCTGGCCCGCTTCCAGCGCCGAGGTGTAATGCACCTGCATGCGCGGCAGCAGGCCGAGCTGAATCGCCTGCTTGGTCATCGAGTAGGCGCCGGAAATCACCGCCTGCGAGGCGATCACCGTCGCGCAAGTCGCCAGCACCACCGCCGGAATCAGCCAGGCCTGCGGGAACATCCGGTAAAACGGGTTTTCCAGCGCCGACGGATCGCGCATCAACAGCGCACCTTGCCCCATGTAGTTCAGCGCCAACGCGGGCAGCACCAAGCCCATCCACGCGAGCTGAATCGGCTTTTTGCCGAAGTGGCCCATGTCGGCATACAGCGCCTCGACGCCGGTGAACGCCAGCACGATGGCGCCGACCGCGACAAACATGTGCCAGCCCTGCGCGTGCAAAAACATAATCCCGCGCCAAGGATTGAACGCGGCCAGGATGGCGGGCTGCTGCATGATTTGCACAAAACCCGTCAATCCCAGCACGCCAAACCAAACCACAATCACCGGGCCGAACAGCTTGCCCACCAGATCCGTGCCGTGGCGCTGCACCATGAACAGCCCGACCAGCACGCCCAGCGAAATCGGCAGCACATAGGGCTTGAGCACCGGCGTGATGACCTCCATGCCTTCCACCGCGCTGAGCACCGAAATCGCCGGGGTGATCACGCTGTCGCCATAGAACAGGGCCGCGCCGAGCACGCCGGTCAGCAGCAGCGCAGTGCGGCGCGCGGGC
>Ga0302215_10001611_pt1 | contig 15916 bp, 8 predicted proteins | sample II_Fen_N3_1_FD_194580 | JGI IMG/M metagenome (GOLD analysis project Ga0302215, IMG submission 194580) | Peat permafrost microbial communities from Stordalen Mire near Abisko, Sweden - II_Fen_N3_1 | ecosystem: Environmental > Terrestrial > Soil > Wetlands > Permafrost | place: Sweden: Abisko...
AATTCTGGCAACAACATAATCAGCCTATTGAGCTTACAGTGAAAGCCTTTGCAATAGATTCATCTATTGACTATATTCATAATAATCCAGTAAAGGCAGACATTGTTAATAGACCTGAAGATTATCCATATAGTAGTGCCGTTGATTTTGCTGGCATGAAAGGAATTATCGATATTGAACCATGCTAATATCAGTTATAAACTGCATTGGTTACCAGTCCAAGTTACACTTCGTTAAACTTGAACTACGCACATTGGAGCATTTAATAGACTTGGAGGAAGCGAGTACAAACTTGGAAGAAAAAGGGGTAGGAAATAAACAGTTCTTAAATTCTTAACTTTAAATTATTATGAAACGAATTTTTTTTACTTTTCTTTTATGTAGTGCGGTAGGATTTACCTATGCGAATAAATCTACAGTTGCTCCAGATCCTATGGTCTTTGGACCAAACGATGTTCTTATTGCTAATTTTGAGGTTGGAGGTGTGAATCCACTTATAACAGATAGTTTGTGGACAGACACTCTTAAGACGACTCCAAATCCTATAGCAACTGGTGATTTAATACTCAATGAAAACCCACTGCTAGAAGTCAATACTAGTCCATCAGTGAGTCATTATTATCGTCCTGCAGGTGGCTGGAGATCACTTTATATTCGGCTCGACAAAAAGATTGATTACTCTAAAACCCCTTATTTCCAGTTTATGATTAATCCTGTTTCTGGTCTTTCACCAGCAAAAGGTACTAAAGTTGAAATATGGTTGAAAAATGATAAAGATTTGGTTCCAGCGACTCAAATAGCAGCGCGATGGGGTGATGTACCAACGGATAAATGGACTGTTGTTACTTCTTTTTTAGGAAGGAATAAAACGCAGGATAAATATAATGTCCTCGAGATTCAGATAAATAATGGTGATTCCACAGCTAACGCTGGTACTACAGAGTATTATATTGACCAAATTGGATTCAAAGCACCTGCTGATGGAGTAGCATTGAAGTCTACTATTTTCTACGAAAATTTTGGTGGCTGGAAAGGCGGTTGGCATGACGGTAAAATTTACAGGCAAATTGGCGGAGGAAGTGGATACATAGCACAATATGATTCACTCGGTGGATTTGCTACTTCTGGAATTCATTTTACGTGTAAAGATGTTGCAGCAGATACGGCATCTATATTTCAAACTACCGAATGGGGTATTTCGTTTGGAGCTGCGTATGAAGGAGCTTCCGGCGGATCTCGTATGTATCTTTCTCCTCAGTACCATTCAACTATTGAAGCCGGTCCTATTGATGTTCGCAAATTTAGAAACCTAGAATTCGGTTTCGGATTTGCTACGCAGCAATGGTGGAATGATGGGAATATTGTAAATGCAAGACCTAAAATTGAACTCTCTGTAGACGGTGGAGAATTCTTCGAAATCTACGAAATCAACCCGGATAAAGATTTCCCTTTAGCTGTTTATGATACTATTAGATCGAAAATAGATGGAACCGATAGTATTATTAATACAAAATATCAAGATCGACTTTTCAAATGGGTTAATTATCCGCTTACCGAAATTGATGGATCTCCACTTCGACCCAGCGTAAACTCTGTTAATATCAGAATGAGCCATGGAGCTGGTCCTAGCAGCTTCGTTGATGATTTGTGGTTAGCTGGAACGAAACCGAGTCTTTGTAATTGTACAGGTATAATTAATCCTAATTCTAAATCTGAAGCATTTAGTGTATATCCAAATCCAGCTAGTAAGTATATTCTTACTCCAAATGCTCAAACTGTTAGTATTTTGGATTTGAACGGACGCATTGTAAAAGAAGCAATCAATTCAGAAAAAGTAGATGTTAGTTCATTGGCTAAAGGTGCTTATATTGTAAAAGTGAAGGTTAATAACACTACCAAAATTGGTAAGTTAATCAAAACATAATTTCTATAATCAGGTGAGTTGCTAATTATCCCCCTTTTTCGTCCAAGTTTGTAGTTTTGCAGTTGGTGTCTAGCGCAAGTTTAGGCGTAGCCGTAACTTGTGCTGGAAATTAGAAAAGTTTGTAACTTTATATTTCGGAGCAAACATTAAGCGTTCAAAAGAGTCTTATTATGAGCCGTAAGTACAAATTTCGAAATCCTGAGGTGGTTTATTTTGTAACTTTTGCCACTGTAAACTGGATAGATGTATTTACAAGAAGAGAATACAAAGACATTTTGGTAGACAGTTTAAATTTTTGTATTAAGAATAAAGGGTTAGTAGTTTATGCTTGGGTATCCCGATAGCTATTGAGAGAGTAATCATGTACATTTGGTTATTGAGAGAAGAAGTGTGGCTTTGGAAGATATTATGCGTGATCTGAAAAGGCACACATCTAAATCTATAGTAAAAGCAATAGAAGAAAATCCACAAGAAAGTAGAAAAGAGTGGATGCTATGGATGTTTGAACGTGCTGGTAAAAAGAACGGGAATAATATAAAATATCAATTCTGGCAACAACATAATCAGCCTATTGAGCTTACAGTGAAAGCCTTTGCAATAGATTCATCTATTGACTATATTCATAATAATCCAGTAAAGGCAGGCTTTGTTAATAGACCTGAAAATTATCCATATAGTAGTGCCGTTGATTTTGCTGGTATGAAAGGAATTATCGATATTGAACCATGCTAATATCAGTTATAAACTGCATTGGTTACTAGTCCAAGTTACACTTCGTTAAACTTGAACTACGCACATAGGAGCATTTAATGGACTTGGAGGAAGTGAGTACAAACTTGGAAGAATAAGGGGTTACATATAGAGTAATGAATAGAATCAGAATATTAATCATATTGTTTTTTATTGGGTTGATAGTTTCAGGGGTTCACCCACATGACTATTTTACCTGGATACTTGAAGTTTTTCCAAGTATCATCGCGTTATTGGTATTAATGTTCACTTTTAAAAAGTTTCGGTTTACATACCTTACCTATGTATTTATACTGATTCATTGCTATATTTTGTTTGTTGGAGGACATTATACATACGCAGAAGTTCCATTGTTTGATTGGATTAAAGAGATATTCCATCAAAGCCGTAATAATTATGATAAAGTAGGCCATTTTGCTCAGGGCTTTATTCCAGCCATGGTTGTTCGTGAATTGTTTGTCCGGCTTGAAATAGTAAAACGTGGAAGATGGTTGTCATTTCTTTGTATTTGTGTTTGTTTAAGCATAAGTGCTTGCTATGAACTTTTTGAATGGTTTGTAGCTGTTGTTTCAGGTCAATCGGCAGAAGCCTTTTTAGGAACACAAGGTGATAGTTGGGATACACAATCGGATATGTTATTTGCTTTAATTGGTGCCGTTTGTATGGTTTTATTTATGTCGGGTATTCAGGATAAGTGGATAAAAAGGATGAGTACTACCTCAGTTAAGAGTAGCTAAAAGAAAAGCTTAGGCTTTCGATATTGACAGGATGGGGAAATAAGTCTGAACCTGGATTAAGCTGATGAATCAGATAAAACCAGATGCTTTAAAATCTGATAGATCGTTTAATCTGATTTAATCGTGGTTCAGACATTGACAGTGAACGCTACTTTTTTGATAAAAAGCATTCTACAAATAACAATTAATACTAAAAAACATGAAACCATTTTACTCATGTCTCTTTTTCTTATTGATTTCACTATCAACAATTAGTGGCCAAAAGGCGGCGTTATTGACAACTCATGATTCTAGACGTTTTATAAAGCCAGTATCGAATCTTCCTTTCTCCAATATAGCCAATATTAGCCATAAATCAGGTAGAGAGCTGATGAAAGAATTTCTCAATATTAGTGAAAGTCATATCCGCCCAGCTCAATTAAGCAGTAGAAAAAAGGTGGCCGGACAATTCAATGAAAATCGGTACCTATCGGATAGCATTATTTCAAAGGATACCTTGGGGAGAAACCAAACTAAATTTGAAGAGACTTACGACAGCAATGGGAAGCCACTATATCAGGCATCTTATCTGTGGGATACTATCAAAAGTGTATGGAAAGGTGAAATTAAATACGAATTCGCCTATAACAGTAATGGAAACTTAATTCTTGAAATAATTGATGGGTGGAGCACTATCAATAATAACTGGATTGGTGATAGTAAATTTGAAAACACATTTGATAGTAACGGAAACGAACTACTTCAGATAGATTATTCGTGGGATAGTATTAACACTGTATGGAAAAAGTCTTCTAAAGATGAATCTAATTATGACAGAAATGGGAATCGTGTACTTGATTTATTCTATATATGGGATGAGATCAATAATGTTTGGAAAAATAGTCAGAAAACAGAATTTGCCTATGACAATAATAAAAATATAACGCTTCTCGCAGGTTATTACCAGAATGATACCTATACTGAATGGGTAAATAGTTCAAGGCAAGAGCTCACCTACGATGACAATGGTAAAGAAACACTTTGTGTCTATTATTTCTGGGATAAAGTCAATAGTATCTGGCAAATTGGCAAAACAAAATACACCTACGACAGTAATGGAAATCAAACTTTATCAGTAGATTCAATTCAGGACAATACCAATACTGTTTGGAAAGTAGCTTCAAAAACCGAAATCACTTACGACAGCATTGGGAAACAAATTCTTTCAGTACAATATAACTGGAATAGTTTGAATAATGTTTGGGAAAGTTTTTTAAAAGAAGAAGATGCTTATGATAGCGATGGAAATAAAACACTTTTCGCATTCTATACATTCGATAATGTCAGTAATATGTGGAAAGGGAATTTCAAATTTGAAATCACATACGATAATAATGGAAAAATAGCGGAATCATATTCTTACAATTATAGTAATAGATGGGTGCTTGCTGAAACATATACTTATTATTATACTATAAATGAAAATACACTGATAATCAACCTAACAGACGTTAAAATAAACATCTTCCCTAATCCGGCAAAAACCGAGATACAAATAACAGGATTGAAAGAACAATCAGGATTTGCTTTATTCGATTTGAGCGGTAAGTCTTTAATTAGAAAAAATATACAGAATAACGACCTAATCTCAATAAGTGAGCTATCAAAAGGTACTTATATAATAAAAATTAATATCCAAGGCAGTGATACTGTATATAAATATAAACTGATTAAAGAATAAGTCAAATTAAGCGTGCATATTCGACAAGACTAAGGATTGCGTAGTTCGATATATTTGTTCGGTCAAGCGTCCTTCTCTAGGCCGTAGCTAAAAGGAAAGCTCCGCTTTCAATATTGAAATGATGGGAAAATAAGTCTGAACCTGGATTAAGCTGATGAATCAGATAAAAATAGATGCTTTGAAATCTGATAGATCGTTTTAATCTGGTTTAATGGTATTTCAGACAGAGGGGTATTCTGTGAAAATATACACTGAATCTACTATTGTAAAAGTACAGAAAATAATAAAACAAGGATAAATGACTTTTCCTATCCATCGGTTATGATATGAGGAGAAAAGGATATCTGGTAAACATTAATTATTCACACTTAAAACGATATGCTTTGAAAACAATTTACCAATTTTCGCTTGTACTATTATTCTTTAGTATAAGCCTTCAATTAAAGGCACAAGAAGCGCAACAAATTACACTGACTCTTTCGGCAAACGGAAATATAGATATTCAAGTTGCAGCAACTCAGGATAAAAACTTCACTATAAATTGGGGAGATGGACAAACTGTAGTTGTAACTGGTAAAGGAAGTGACTACATTGAGTTTAATCACTTTTATAGTACCGCAACTACATTGAATATCACTATAACCGGAAATACTACTGATTGTGATTTGACAAGTTTGTCGTATTATGGATACAACCTAAGTCAGATAGATTTAAGTTTAGCGACAAAATTAGAATTTCTAAATTGCCCCGGTGGCCAACTTACAACTTTAGATGTAAGTAAAAACACTTCTTTGACAACATTATATTGTGGAGGCAATGAGTTAACTACATTGGATCTCAGCAAGAACGTGGCTTTGCAGAGTCTTGATTGCTCAGGAAATAAACTTACGACACTTGATGTCAGTATGAATACAAAGCTGTATTTAATGTTTTGTATGAACAATAACCTTACTGATTTAAAAGTATCACCATCAACTTTACGAAATTTACATACGAATAATAATAATTTTTCATTACAAACATTGTATGACCTCACATTAGCCTATGGATTGAATGGTGGAGCTCTTTATTTTGGAACACAACATACAGGAACAACCTATGAAATACCAGTAGCTGGTATAATAGATTTCAACCAATATTTATTGTCGACCGGCACAAATACATTTTCGGTAAGACTTAACGGAATTCAGGCTCGGCAAGATACCGACTTTGTTTTAGATTCAGGAAAACTAACTTTTTTGTCAAAAGGAAAGTATGTAGTCAGTATTACGAACAACTTAATTGCGAATAATTACTACGATTTACCTGAATTAAGTATTAGTGTAATGGTAGAACCTACGCCCGATACATTCACGCTAAATTATAACGTATCTTATGGCATCCCAAATCCTTTTGACCGTCAAATATCTGTTGCGGCAACTCCAAATACAAGCCTTACCATTGATTGGGGTGATAGCACAACAAATACATACACGACACCTGAGAATGGTTTGGAGGTACAGTGTACTAAATCATACAGCGGAACGGGAAGCTATAAGGTGAAAATTACATCTACCGGAGAGATTACCAAGTTATATTGCTGCGGACTAAATACGACATCAATGGATCTGAGCAAATGCCCGTCGTTGAAAAATATATATTGCTCTGGTAATTTATTTACTTCAATTGATTTAAGTGCTTGTCCTGCATTAGAGGAGTTTAATTGTCCCTATAGCTTACTCACAAGTTTGGATGTAAGTAAAAATACATCGTTGAAATCATTGGATTGCATGTTTAGTAAACTGACGTCGATTGATCTTAGTAAAAACAGCAATTTACAATATGTTTATTTTGAGGGTAATGCTATACCATTAGATAAATTAGATAGTATTTCGAAACAAACAAAAAATACGATATATAAATATCTTGGAACACAAACGTTGCCTAATGTGACAGTGGCAGGAAATGCAGAAATTGATCTGACAAATCAGGCTATGTTAGAAAATCATGCTACTACGTTTATCGTGCAGAAAGACGGTAAAATGGCAATTGAAAATATTGATTATACATTGGAGAATGGCAAATTGATATTCTTAAGTGATGGAGCCTACACAGTAACCATGACTAATGATGCAATTATTTCGACCTCGCCCGCGAAAGTTGTTGCTTCTTATAATGTAATCAGAACGGGTACAAATGAACTTTCGGCGAAGACCTTAAAAGTATATCCTAACCCGACACATGGAGTTGTTCATGTGGAATCGGAAAGCGAGACTTTAGCAAGTATTAAGATTCTGGGTGTTAATGGTCAGTTGTTGTTACAGAAGCAAGCCAACAGTATTGATTTATCGTCGTTCGAAAACGGTATTTATTTGATGCAGGTAGATGGGAAAACGGTCAAGATAATAAAACACTAACTTTTTATTCGTTCTCAGTTATTCGTAGTTTAGTTGCTCTGGATGAAGTCTCCGTACACTCGTCCTATGGTCTGGAGACAACGCCGAACGAGAGCTTCTGATATGAGAGGTTCAATTTTTATTCCAGATTATCAATTGTAAAATTGGCTTTTATAACTTGGTTTTTTAGAACATATCGTAATTGACATAGCTAAAAAATATTATTTACTTTTATCATTGAATTATTATGAGAAAAACATTGTTATTTATTCTTGCAACACACAATCTTCGTATCAATATTAAAAAAGTCGTTGCTCTTTATCTTTTATTGGCAATAAATTTCACGGCATTGTCACAAGTAGTCAGTCAACTTGATGAAGTGGCTAAATGGAACTTTATATCTGCAAACGTTACTGTAAATGGTTCAGCAACTACTGTAGAAGATGAATCTGGCAGTGGTTTTATTGGAACTCTTATGAATGATGCCAGACTTAGAACAATTGGTTCAACTACCAAATATAATGTATTAGATTTGGGCAATGGTACCGGTTACTTCGATATGGGTACTGGAATAGGAAAAGATATTTACACGCTTAGTAATTATACAATGAGTGCGTTTTTTCGTGTCAATACTACGAATACAGATTTAGCATCTACTGGAAATTGTTTATGGAATTTCTCAAATTCATCTGATGCATCAACTGATAAGAATGGATATATTTTTGGGAGTTTGAGAAATCAAAACCAACACATTACTTCAGGGTTTTGGGCAACAGGCGAACAAATTATTGGGGCAGACGTCTACCCACCGATCCCGGCGATTAAAAATGGGTGGCATCATATGGCTTATACTCAAAATGGCAACATTGGAACTATCTATATCGATGGAGTGAAAAAATCAAGTGGTAGCATTACGAATCTTCCTTCAATAGTTTTACCAAAAACAGGTTTTGAAGGTACTCCTTTTAATTGGATTGGTCGCTCATGTTATCCGGGAGATGCCTATTTAAAGAAAACTTTGGTCTACGGTTTTAGTTTATACCGGGCAGCTTTAACCGCTGATAATATGATTAATTATTTGAACGTTCCAACTATAATTTCAGACTTAAATAATGCTTATGTGCAAGACTCTGGCTCTGCAATATTAAACTCGATACCAGCTGCAGCAGGTTCAATCTTTGGTCTTCAAACAGTTAGTTTAGGACAAGATTCGGTAATTTATACTGTACCGACAATTGATAATGCATCTTCTTATATTTGGTCATTGCCTGCCGGAGTTACCGGAACAAGTACTACTAATAGTATTAAGGTGAACTATACTAAAACTGCTGTCTCGGGAAATATCACTGTGAAAGGACATAATCAGTGGGGAGACGGAACTGCTTCTACTTTGGCAATAACTGTAAATCAATTGCCTGTAATTGCAGTAAGTGATACTGCAAAAAATTGTGTTGATACTTTGATTTTATCAGCTGCATTGGTTTATCCGGTAAAAATTTCAATCGATACGCTTTATAGTAGACCAGATAATATTGAAATAGCCATTTATGGAGAAGATTCAGCTACAATAGTATCTCATTTTAATAAATATGTAGAAGCTAAAACTGACACAACAATATATTTAAAAGCCAGCCAATACTACATGGTAGTGATAGGAGGTGGAGCTTCACTTACCAGTCCGCAGCCATCTGGAGAGAATATTAAACTTGAGGCCGGAGGTTGGAGAAGAATGGTTCCTTTCAGAGCGTTACCATTTAAAGTGATTGAAAAAAGTATTGTTTGTGAAGGGCAGGCTTTGTTAAATGCAAATGTGTATTATACAGGAACTGGAAAGTTGAGATACAAATGGACTCCTTCCATTGGATTAGATAATGATACAATTGCCAGACCTAAAGCCACAGTAAGCAGTAATGCCACCTATACTGTAACTGTAACTTCCCCCAATGGTTGCACTGCTACCTGTGCTGTAAATGTAATTGTTGCTTCGTTGTCGGCTAATGCTGGAATTGATAAAACAGTTGTTTGTGGAGGTTCTGTACAATTGAATAGCGTCTCTACAAATTATATTGGCACTGAAAAGTTGAGATATAAATGGACTCCATCTACCGGCCTAAACAATGACACCATTGTAAACCCAAAAGCTACTCTAACCAGTGATCTTACATATACAGTAACTGTAACAGCTCCTTCCGGTTATACAGCTACTGATAATGTGAATGTGAATGTTGCACCTTTATCTGTAAATGCAGGAGTTGATAAAACGGTGGTTTGTGGCGGCTCTGTTGTATTGAATAATATAATTACAAATTATTCAGGAGTAGGAAAGTTGAGATATAAATGGACTCCATCTACAGGATTAAACAATGATAGCATTGCCAATCCAACTGCCACAGTTATAACGAATACAACCTATACAGTTACAGTTACTACTCCTAATGGTTGTACTGCTTCAGATAATATATCGGTAGGTGTTATTCCGATGGCAAAACCAGAGATTGGAATTGTAGGGGTGAGTAGTGATAATAAAAATAGAGTGGCTTGGAATAAATCGGTTTCAACAGGAATAGCATCCTATAATATTTATAAAGAAACAACAGTGAGTGATGTGTATGAAAAAGTAGGTAGTGTGTCGTATGATTCATTGAGTGTATTTGTTGATAATCAATCTTCTCCCGATGTGAAATCGAATAAATACAAGTTATCAATTTTAGATCGCAATGGAGTGGAATCGCCTCAAAGTAATTCGCATAAAACGATGCATTTATCGATAAACAAAGGACAAAATAATACATGGAACTTAATCTGGGAACCTTATGAAGGATTTGCGGTTTCGACCTATAATATTTATAGAGGCACCAGCCCGACCAGCCTTAATTTCATTGATGCAACTTCGGGAAGTAGCACTCAATACAGTGATCTATCAGCTTCTGCGGGCGATGTGTATTATCAACTTGAAGTGATTAGTCCAACACTCGTTAGTCCTAGCAAAGTGCATTCTTCTATTCAAAAATCGAAAGAAACTGAAAGTGCTTCTTCATCTGTATTGGTTTCGTATAATTCATCCCGTTCAAACATTGCCTCAAATGTTCTTAATGGAATTTCCAATTTGGAAGGAGATCAGACTATAAGAATTTATCCAAACCCGGTAAAGACTGAATTGAGGATTGATTGCGTTGGAGGTTCAACATTTGAAATACTGAATTTAATGGGAATGGTTGTTTACAACGGCAATCTGACTGAAAGCAATGTTGTGAATACATCAGAGTTATCCTCAGGGGTCTATTTTGTGAAAGTAAAGAAAGGTAATTCTGTTGGGATAAAGAAATTTATCAAAGAGTAAACATTCAAACATAATTGGTAACATGACTCTGACGATAAAGATATTTTCTGAAAAATACTACAACGAAATAGAGAAATTGCTACACAAAAATAATTATCTTTGCATAAAAATACAATCGGTCTGATAAATTATGTCAAACCGATTGTACCCAACTCTAACTGCGCAAGATTCAATTAAAACAAATAACAATCCCTGTAAATGAAAAAGTATTTATTTATAGTGACACTCATCACTATTTTAATTCCACAAACGTATGCCGTTCCGGCATATCCATTTCCAATTAAATTTACCCAACCCGATGGGTCGGAAGTTAGCATTCAACTCAAAGGTGATGAAAGGGTTCATTGGGCTGAAACTTCAGATGGTTATACCCTTCTCAGTAATGGTAAAAACGGCTGGGAATATGCAGTGACTGATAATGGCGGCGACTTGAAAGTTTCGGGTACACTTGCTCGTGATGTAAACAAAAGGAGTGCCAATGAAATCAAACTTCTTACAGGAGTATCAAAAAGAATCCGATTTAGCCCAAAACAAGTGGGCTTACTAAAATCAGTTTGGGAAGCAAAAAATGGTTCGAATAAATTGGTTGGAACAGGTGGTTTTCTCAAACCAAATCCAATTAAACCAACAAACAGTGATGGACGCCAAAAAGTGTTTTCTCCACGAGGAACAAAAAAACTGTTGATGATTCTGATTCAGTTCCCCGATTTGCCTTTCACCTATACGAAAGATGACTTTTACGCGCTAATGAACACTCAGAATTACAATCTGGATGGTGCAAAAGGCAGTGTAAGGGACTATTTCCGTGAACAATCATATTGGGCATTAGATAATAGCAAAGGATTTGATGTTGCCACAGATGTTGTCGGCATTTACACGGCGAATAATAACATGGCGTATTATGGTGCAGATGCCGTAGATGGTTCGCACGACGTAAACTCCAATGAGTTAATGCTTGAAGCTGTACAAGCGGCCGATCCCGATGTCGACTTTACCCAATACGATAATGATGGGGATGGTTCTGTAGATGGTGTTTATATTGTTTATGCAGGTTACGGTCAGGCTACAAGTGGTATCGCAAATACGATTTGGCCTCATGCCGGAGGAATTACCGGTCAAACTTTTGATGGAAAAACAGTTTCTAAATACTCTTGTTCTAATGAATTAAATTATAATTCAAATCTATCTATAAAAGATATAACGACGATTGGTGTCATTTGTCACGAGTTTGGGCATGTATGTGGAGCCCCCGATTATTATGATACTGATTATGGAGATTCGGGTGGAAATTTCCCGGGAACAGGCAATTGGGATGTCATGTGCTATGGAGTTTATAACGGATCGCCAAGTGGAAGTCAACCTGCCCACATGAATCCATATGAAAAAATACGAAACGGTTGGGTAACTCCCACTTTGCTGACAAGTGCTACCTCTTTGACTATGCCTGATATTACCACAAATCCGGTGATATATCAATATAATACTTCCACAGCGAATGAGTATTTTCTACTGGAAAATCACCAAAAAACCGGCTTTAATGCTGCTTGTTCAGGGCATGGATTATTGATTTACCACGCTGATGGCAATTACATTTTAAATCATGATAATTATAATGATATCAATGTAGGTCCACATCAGGGATTTTATCCGGTATGCGCCAATTCCAGTATAAATATCACATCGTCTACTACATCAGTTTCCGATTATGGATCGATTAGCAGCCAGGGATGTCCTTTCCCCGGAACTGCGGGGAAAACAGAATTTTCAGACACTTCTACTCCCTATGCAAAGTCGTGGTCGGCTTTAAATACGTTTAAACCAATAACCGATATTTCAGAAAATACCTTAGCAAAAACGGTGAGTTTTACATTTATGGGAGGAAACTCATGCACTCCACCTACTTCCCAAGCTACTAACATTACTTTCTCAAATATCCAGAATAATCAAATGACTATAAATTGGACCCGTGGCAATGGAGACAGGGTAATTGTGTTGGCACGTAAAAACAGCGAAGTAAGTACAACACCTTTAAGTGGCACAACTTTCAATGCTAATAGTGCTTACCAGCAAGGCGATTTGATTGATGCCAACACTTACGTGATTTATGATGGCACAGGAACCAACGTCACTTTTACAGATTTATTAAAGAATTCGACCTATTATTTTTCTATTTTTGAATATAACGTAGCTAGTCATTGTTATACTACTTCACCGTTAACCGGAAGTGCATCTACCACTGGATGTACGCCTTGTGTTCCAACAGCTACTACAAAAGGCAGTATAGGAATTACTAATGTGAGTTTCAACACGATTAATAATACAACGTCATATTCTGTAGCGGCTTATACCAATTATGCCGAAACAATGACTAATGTAACGCCTGGTACAATCTACACTTTATCGGTAAGCACTTATTCGTATACAAATACAGTTTATACTAAGGCTTGGATTGACTGGAATAATGACTGTACGTTCCAACCATCAGAGGAATATGACTTAGGCTCCAGCACCAACGATGCAATTGTAACTAAGCAAATACAAGTGCCTTCAAATGCGTATTCAGGTTATGTAACCATGCGTGTGAGAACAAGTTATGGCTCGGCACCAACTGCATGTGGTAACATGAATTATAGCGAAACAGAGGATTATACGCTGAAAGTTGTTGGCGGATGTACGCCTCCTACTGTTCAAGCTACAAATATAAGTGCAACAAACATTCAATCAGAACAAATGACCATAAACTGGACTCGTGGAAATGGAAATAAAGTAATGGTAATAGCAAAACAGGGATCTGCTGTTGACAGTTATCTGATTGGAGTCACTGACTTGACTGCCAATGCAGATTTTGGCTCTGGAACTCAAATTGGGACAGGCAATTATGTGGTTTATAATGGTACGAATAATAATGTTACAATTACGGGATTGTTGCCGGGTAATACATACTATTTTGCAATTTATGAGTATAATTCGCCAACTAATTGTATTTTGCAACCAGCATTGATAGGTAATTATACTGCATCATCTGGTATTTCATATTGTATTCCTACGGAAACATCTACAAATTCATTAGGGATTACAAATGTAACATTCAACACAATGAACAATAGTAGCACTACTTCAGGTCTCACCTATACAAATTATAATGCTTTCCAAACAACTGTAGTGAAAAATCAAAGTTACAATTTATCAGTTTCAATTAACACGAATGGAAATAATATAATTAATACAAAAGCATGGATAGATTGGAATAAAAATGGAACATTTGATGTGCCGTCGGAAGAATATAATTTAGGAAGTAATACAAACGTTTCAAATGTACTTACTCCAAATTCACCATTATCAATTACTGTTCCGACCACTGCTGTAGATGGAGCAATAAGGATGAGAGTAATAACTCGTTTTAGCTCGCAACCTATTGCCTGTGGTAACAATAATTACAGCGAGGCTGAGGATTATACATTGAGAGTTGTTAGTCCAACAACTACCTGGAATGGTTCAATCTGGAGTGTAGACTCTCCTACTTCATTATACAATGTTATCATTGATGGAAATTATAACGATGTAGGATTTATATGTAAAAATCTGACAATTAATGCTGGTAAACAAATGACAGTTGCATCAGGGACGTTGGCTGTAGGTGGAAATTTTACACTCAAAAGTGATGAGACTAATGGTACGGCTACACTTGTCGACAATGGAACGGTAACAGTAGCCGGTACAACAAATGTGGAACAATACCTTTCAGGTGTGCGTAACTGGTACATGTCGGCACCTGTTACAGGAGCTACTGCCACTGCTGGCAACTCATATTACAAGTATGTGGAAGCAGGCAATAATGGTACAATATGGACTCCGGTATCTTCCGGATCTACATTTGCCAATATGATTGGTTATGTCGTTCAACCAACTGCATCTTCAACATTTACTTTTGCTGGAACATTGAATACGGGGTCGCAATCAATTACAGGTTTAACTTCGACAGCTACTGCAAAGGGCGGCTTCAATCTGATTGGCAATCCTTACCCATCGTTTGTAAACTGGCAATCTGCCACGAAAACAAATTTATCATCTACCATTTGGTATCGAACTCAAAATACGGCAAGTACTCCTGCCTACGTGTTTGATACTTATAATGAAATTCCAAATATTGGTACAAACAATAATGGAAGCGGTGCAGTTACCGGCATGATACCGCCGATGCAAGCATTCTGGGTAAAAGTAAATTCGGGTTCAACCGGTACATTATCGTTTGATAATACTATGCGTTCGCATAAGGATGTGTCTACCAATAAATTCAGGTTGCCTGCTGCCAATGCCTCTCAGCAAGTGTTGCGGTTGCAGGTGTCTAATGGGACAAATAGCGATGAAGCCATTGTGTTATTCAATTCTAATGCATCGAATGCATATGATGCCTACGACTCACCTAAGATGACGAATGGTAATGCTTCAATCCCAGAAATCTATACTTTTGCAGGTGCTGAGAAATTGGTGATTAATGGGTTGAACAGTGTTACAACAAATCCTTTAGTAGCATTAGGTTTTTCCACCGGAACTACTAATAATTTTAGCATTAAAGGAACTCAGGTAGGCAATTTTGATCCGGACATGAAAATTATATTGAAAGATCAACTACTAAATAAAGAACAGGACATAACCGATGGAACAGCTTATACTTTTACAGCTTTGGCTGGAACAGCAGATGAACGTTTTAGTGTCGTTCTTAGATCTTCTTCGTTGACAACAGGAACTGATTATATATTTAGTCAACAATCTATTACAGTATTTAAAAATGCCAATAATAAAATAGTTGTAACCAGAAGTGCTTTCAGTAAAGATGGAGTAATAACGGTTTGCAACGAATTAGGCCAAAAACTTTTTAGTACTACTGCATCCGGTAAAAGTACAGTAATAAACAAGTGCTTTAGTTCGGGTGTTTATCTTGTAACAGTGAATGAAGATGGAAGGACTATTACTAAAAAACTTATAGTTAACTAGCCAGCATGGAACCTGAAATTAATCTCGCATTACCCGAATGGGCATTTCTTGATGGGAACTCGCATCTTGGTGATT
>Ga0302215_10001613_pt1 | contig 15908 bp, 12 predicted proteins | sample II_Fen_N3_1_FD_194580 | JGI IMG/M metagenome (GOLD analysis project Ga0302215, IMG submission 194580) | Peat permafrost microbial communities from Stordalen Mire near Abisko, Sweden - II_Fen_N3_1 | ecosystem: Environmental > Terrestrial > Soil > Wetlands > Permafrost | place: Sweden: Abisko...
ATCTAAAAAATTTAAAGCTCCACGGCAACAAGCAGAAAAACTTTTACCAGCGGTTGCTAAAATATTATTAGTAGCAAATAAAGAGCTGAAAGATATTACTAAAATTCAGGTGGTCGTCACTGGTGGGTCATTTACTAGTTTACGAATCGGCGTGGTAACCGCTAATGCACTCGCTTATGCTTTAAATATTTCTGTTGAAGCCGTCTCAGCTAGTGGTGAAATTTTAAAAAATCAAGCGGCCAAAAAATTTGCGACTTATAATATAGTAACACCACAATACGATAGAGAACCTAATATTGGCGTAAAAAAGAAAAAATAAAAAACTTCAAGATTTAATAAAATAGTCAAAAAATAAAAATCACTTATGCACAGGTGGTTTTTTTATTGTAAAATTAGCCTATATTTTTTATTAATTTAAATTTTATCATTGTGTTGACCGTCGGGGAGTCATAGTGTATAATTGGGGTATTAAGGCGAATAGTGGGGAATCTAGGTGAACTAACAATTTAGTTTAAAAACATCGGACTATGTTCATCGGCGAATATAAACACAATTTAGACGACAAAGGACGTTTAGCTATTCCAGCTAAATTTAGAGCTGCGTTAAAAAAAGGAGCAGTTGTTACTAAAGGATTAGATAACTGTTTGTTTTTGTATTCCAAGGAACAGTTTGCAATTATTGCTAAAAAATTTGCTAGCTTACCTATTAGTCAGGCTCGAGCTAGAGCTTTTAGTCGACATATGTTAGCGGGTGCGATGGATGTTGATTTTGATACTCAAGGACGAGTTACTTTACCAGAATATTTAAGAACTTTTTCCGATTTGAAAAAAAATGTAATCGTGGCTGGTTTATATAATCATTTAGAAATTTGGAATGAAGCGGCTTGGAATAAATATAAACAGGAGTCAGAAAAAAATAGTAATGCGATCGCTGAAGAATTAGGCGATTTAGGCATTTAAAATACATGGAATATCAGCATATACCAGTCATGTTAAGTGAGGTGCTTAGTGGTTTAGAACCAAAGCCAGGACAAAATTTTATTGATGGTACTTTAGGTGGGGCCGGTTATACTTTGGCCTTAGCTCAAGCGGTCGGTTCAAATGGAAAAGTTTTAGCCGTTGATTTGGACGATTTATCAATTGAGAATGCCCGTTCTAGAATAACGGCAGCCAAACTTTCAAATATTATTTTGGTTCAAGATAATTTTCGTAATTTACAAAATATTGTTAAGGAAAATTTAGCGGAAGATTTTAAATTTGATGGCATCGTGTTTGATTTAGGTTTATCATCGGCTCAGTTAGACGATGAAAGTCGTGGTTTTTCCTTTCAGGGTGATAGACCCTTGGATATGGCTTTTAATCAAGATGGACACACCGCCATCGCTACTACTACAATCGTTAATCGTTATTCACTCGAACGCTTAACTCAGATATTTAGAGAATATGGCGAGGAACCCAAAGCTTATTTAGTAGCTAAAAAAATAATCGAAAAGAGAAAGAAGAATTGGATAAGAACTACTGGTCAGTTACTAGAAATAATTGCTCAGGTGTTAAAACCTAATCCCAGATCTAGAATCAATCCTGCTACTAAAGTTTTTCAAGCCCTTAGAATGGAAACCAATCGAGAACTAGAAGCGCTAAAAGAAGTTTTACCAATAGCAGCTAGTTTACTTAAGTCGGGCGGCAGGTTAGCAGTGGTATCTTTCCATAGTGGTGAAGATAAAATTGTTAAAGAATTTTTCAAAACTGAAAGTAAAGATTGCATTTGTCCACCATCAGTCCCAGTTTGTATTTGTGATCACAAAGCGACCTTGAAGATAATAACTAAGAAGCCAATTCCAGCGAGTGATGCTGAAAGCAATTTAAATCCCCGTGCCCGTAGTGCTAAACTCCGTTTAGCTCAAAAAATTTGATAATTTTTAAATTAAATAATATTAAAATGTTATGACTGCTGTTATAACCACTAAGCGTCCTAATTACATCACGGGTCGAACGGAGATTTCTAAAAGATTAAATTTAAGACTGGTAAACCTTTTTTTGGGGAGTCTTATTTTTTTAATCGGCGGTTATTATCTAGTTAATATCAATGATTTAACCGTAAAGGGTTTTGCTCTTCGTGAACTTAAATCCGAAACTACTTTACTAGCTGGTGAAAATTTAGATAGTGAGGTTAAAGTTATGAATCTCCAATCCTACGGTAATTTAAATGAAAAGGTTAAAAAATTAAACATGGTAGCAGTTGGTGAGGTGGAATATTTAACAGTCAACCAAACTACTTTAGCCAGAAAGTAAATTCATGTGGCGAGATCAGAAAAAAACAACCAGTAATCGCCCAGGAGATAATAATAATCGCCTACGTTTAGTCGTAGCGGTTATTTTTTTATTAACTGGCGCTCTTATCTATCGTTTATATTATGTTCAAATTGGTGAAAGTGATGTTTACACCGCTTTAGCCGCTAGCCAACATGAAATTTCTAGTAAATTAATGCCTGATCGAGGCAAGATAATTATTAACGATTCGGCTGGTGGTGAGGCGGCTCAATATACCTTAGCTACCAATAAAGATTTTTATCTTATTTACGGAATTCCTAAAGATATTGTTAACCCAGGAGAAGTTGCTAATGATCTTTATGAATTTTTTGATAAACCACAATTGTCTCAAACTTTGTCGACTAGTATTACTAAAAGCGTCCAAGATGATTTTGAAACCCGTTTAGCCGCTATTAATAATGATGAATCTTTAAGTGCCGAGACTAAGCAGCAAAAATTAAGTGAAGAGATTAAGCGCCAAGTTGATCTTAAAAATTCTGGTAGTTTAGCTCAGCAGACAGAAATTAAAAAAGAACAAGAATTAAACACCCAACAACTAGCCATTGTTGATGCTTACACTAAAAAGCTTAGTCGGGTGGGTGGGATGTATACGATAATTGAAAATAAGATTAGCGATGATCAGTTATTAGAGTTTTATGCTTTTATGATTAATAAAGCAACGACTAGTCCGGCAATAACTGTTAAAGATTTATCAATTTCAGTTGGTAAAGTAATTAATACTAAAACTGGTCAGCCAGTTAAGCTCACGGGTTTTGATTTTGAAATTAAAAAGTTTCGTTATTATCCAGAAAGCAATATTGCTTCTAATGTCTTAGGTTTTGTTAGTTACGCTGATGAAGCTGGCACGGGTCGCTATGGTCTAGAAGAGTTTTTTAATGAAGAATTAACAGGTAAGATCGGTTCACTTAAAGGGGAGAGAGGGGTGAACAATGCGGTTATTGTTAATGATCGTGAATATATAAAACCAGTTAATGGTAGTGATTTAGTTTTAACAATTGATCGCAGTGTTGAATTTTATGCTTGTGATCAACTTAAAAAAACCGTTGATAAATTTTCAGCTAAAGGAGGAACTGTTATTGCCCTTGATGCTAAAACTGGCGCCGTTTTAGCTATGTGTTCTGTGCCTAACTTTGATCCTAATAATTATAAAGATGTTGCTGATATTGCCGTTTTTAATAATCCGGCGGTATTTGATCAATATGAACCAGGCTCGGTTTTTAAAGCCATTACCATGTCAGTTGCTTTAGATCAAGGAAAGGTGACCCCGAGCACAACTTATACTGACCCCGGTGAAGTTTATATTAATGGTTGGTCAAAACCAATTAGAAACGCCGATTATGATACAAAAGGTGGGCATGGCTTAGTTGATATGAATTTCGTGTTAGAAAACTCCTTAAACACGGGCGCGATTTTTGCCATGAAACAAGCTGGACCAAAAGTTTTTGCTGACTATGTTAAAAGCTATGGCTTTGGAGAAAAAACTGGCATTGAACTTGGTTCCGAATCATCGGGTAATATCAATAATTTATTAAAAAATAACATTAAAGATATTGATGCGGCCGTTGCTTCTTTCGGTCAAGGGATTACCGTGACACCTTTACAAATGGTGTCAGCCTATCAGGCCTTTGCAAATAAGGGCTATCTTATGAAACCCTATATTGTTAAAGAAATCCAACACCCAGACGGTAAGACTCAAAATATTGCTCCAGTTCAAGAACGCCAAGTAATTAGTGAAAAAAGTGCAACTACTATTTTGGGCATGCTAACTAATGTAGTTTCTAGTGGTCATTCCAAAAAAGCGGCTATCGCTGGTTATTATATTGGTGGTAAAACGGGTACAGCTCAAATTGCGGTTAATGGTGGTTATGTTAAAGATCGGTTTAATCATACTTTTGTGGGTATTGCTCCAATTGATAACCCACGTTTTGTTATGTTAACTTATATTGATAGTCCAAAGGGGGTAATTTATGCGGAAGCCACTGCTTTACCTTTGTGGACCGATATCGCGACTTTTATGTTGCAGTATTATCAGGTACCTAAAACTAAAAATTAAACTTGACGATTTAATGATCTGGCATTAACGTGGTTATATAATAATATGCGTAAAATCCTACAATTTAAATTGAAATTACTAGCTAAGTTAATTATCCGTAAGTATCAGCCTCATGTCATTGGGATAACTGGCAGTATTGGTAAGACTAGTTCTAAGGAAGCAATCATGACAGTGTTAACTGGTCGTTTTCGCGTCAGAGCCAGTTTTAAAAATTATAATAATGAATTAGGTTTACCGCTAACAATTATCGGTCATGAATCAGCTGGTAAGTCTCTTGGTGGCTGGTTAACCGTTTTTATTAAAGCTTGGCGCTTAATACTTATAACAGATAAAAATTATCCAGAAATTTTAGTTTTAGAAATGGGGGTTGATCGTCCGGGGGACATGGCTTATTTATGTTCCATTGCAACACCAGAAATTGGCGTCGAAACAGCAGTTTCTTATTCTCATTTAGAATATTTTGGTAGCGTCGCTAATATAAAAAAAGAAAAGCAGGTCTTGATTGAGAATGTTGATAACAAAGGTTTAGCAGTTTTAAATTATGATAATGAACTGACTCGGGAAATGGCTAGTGTTAGTCACGCCAAGGTAATTACCTATGGCTTAAAAGAAGGGGCTAGCTTGATGGCTCAAGATATTTCTTATAATTTTTCGAAAGGGGATTATGATTTATCAGGCTTACATTTTAAAATGAGTTACGACGGTTCAATTGTGCCGGTATTTATGAAAAATGTTTTATCAGAGCCAGCTATTTATGCAGCTTTAACTGGGGCTGCCGTGGGTCTTCATTTTGAAATGAATTTAGTGGAAATTGCCGAGGCTTTAAATAATTTTAATTTGCCAGTGGGACGCATGAATTTGCTAGCTGGTTTAAATCATACTTTTATTATTGACGACACTTATAACTCTTCACCTGAAGCTTGTATTGCCGCTTTAAACGTTTTAGGAAACATTCGTATATCAGAAGATAGTAAAAAATATGCCGTGCTTGGCGACATGATGGAGATTGGTGATTATACTGAAGATGGTCATAAATTAGTTGGCAGTAAAGTTGCCGAATTAAAAATTGATTATTTGGTAGTGGTTGGTGAGCGATCTAAATTTACATCCATCGGAGCTAAAGCTGCTGGGTTAGCAGAAGCTAATATTTTTGAATTTGAAAATACTAAAGAGGCTGGCGCCTTTATGTTAAGCCGATTAAATAATGGTGACGTGGTTTTAGTTAAAGGATCTCAGTTTATGAGAATGGAACAAATTGTTAAGGTGCTAATGGCTGAACCGGAGCGAGCTGACAATCTGTTAGTTAGACAAGGCGCTCAGTGGGAATAATAAAGAATTTTTATATAAATTTTCTAAAAACAAGGTTTAAGGCCTTGTTTTTTTTGTTTTCTTGATTCTTGCCATCATCTAGCTTATACTGAAAATAATATGAAAATACTTATTTTAGGTTCACAGGGTGGCTTAGGCACACAACTTACTAAAGTTTTTGCTTCACAAGAATTACTTACTTGGGATAAAGCGGAAGCTGATTTTTTGAATTTACCAGATTTATTAGTTAAATTAGATATTGCTAAGCCAACCGTTATTATTAACGCGGTGGCTTATAATGCCGTTGATAAGTGTGAAATCGATTCTGATGAATTAGCTTTAGCCCTCAAGTTAAACTTAGCCTTGCCCCAGTTTTTAGCTCAGTGGTGTCTCGCTAACCAATCTACCCTAGTTCATTATTCTACTGATTATGTTTTTGATGGTAGTCTTGCCAAATCAGAATTTATTGAAACTGACGCGCCAAATCCGATTAATAAATATGGCGAGACTAAAGCTAGTGGCGAAGCGACTATTTTAGCTTGTCAGGGTTTAAAATATTATATTATTAGATTGTCTAAGTTGTTTGGTCCAAAAGGGGACAGTCCACACACCAAAGCCTCTTTTTTTGACATCATGCTTAACTTAGCTAAAACTAATTCCGAGCTTAAAGTAGTTGACGAAGAACTTAGCTGTTTTACCTATTCGCCCGATTTAGCCAAGGCTACTTTTAATTTACTTAATGAAGATTATGAGGCGGGAATTTATCATTTAGTTAATTCTGGTGATTGCACTTGGTATGCTGGTGTTTTAGAATTAAAAAAGTTAGCTGGTCTTTCAGTTGAAGTTACGGCTATTTCAGGCTCAGATTTAGCAAGAGCCGCTCGTCGTTCTAAATTTTCGGTTTTAAAAAATACTAAATATCCTGCTTTGCGAGATTACCGCGAGGCTTTGGCGGAGTATCTAAAAATAAATAAATAAAAATATGAGAGGAATTATTTTATCAGGTGGTAGCGGAACTAGACTTAGACCGCTTACTAAAATTACCAGTAAACAATTGTTACCAATTTATAATAAGCCGATGATTTATTATCCGCTTAATACTTTGATTCAAGCTGGTATCAAAGAGATCTTAATAATTGTATCACCAGAGCGAGCGGGCGATTATTTAAATTTGCTTGGTAGTGGTAAACAATTTGGAGTTAAATTTACTTATGAGATTCAAGATAAACCAGAAGGTTTAGCTCAGGCGTTTTTAATTGGAGAAAATTTTATAGATCAAGAAGATGTGACGATGATTCTGGGTGACAACATTTTTGAAGATGATTTTTCTGAAGACATTAAAAATTTTAAAAGTGGCGCTAAAGTATTTGCTAAACATGTGAGTGATCCTGAACGTTTTGGAGTAGTTAAATTTGATGATAATAATAAAGCTCAACAACTGGTAGAGAAACCACAGGAGTATTTAAGTAATTATGCCGTGACTGGTCTTTATGTTTGCGATCATCGGGTAGTGAGCATTGCTAAGAATATTAAACCGAGTAGCCGAGGCGAACTAGAAATAGTGGATGTGCTAAATGAATATTTAAAAAATAATGAACTTGAAGTTGCCATGGTAAATGGTGAATGGTTAGATGCGGGCACCTTCGATAGTTTACTTAGAGCTCAAAATTTAGCAAAAGAAAGCTTGGCTGATAAAATGATTATTTAGAGTTTATGAAAATTGTAATTGGTTTTATAACTTATAATGCGGACACCGCTAAATATTTACCCTATTTTTTAGATAGCTTATTTAAATCTTTGGAACATTTTCCGAAAGATGATTTTTTAGTATTAGCTCGTGATAACAGTGAAGAACCAAATAATTATAACCGAGAGTATATTGAGGACGTGTTTAATAAGACCGAAGAATTAATTAAATTTCGTTGGTCAGGGGAAAATGTCGGATTTTCTAAAAGTTATAATGCAATGATTACCGAAGCGGATAACTGGGGAGCTGAGGCTTTTTTAATGATTAACCCCGACACAGTCATTGCGCCCGATACTTTAAATAAGTTAATTGAGATGCTGGAGTCTGACAACATGTTAGGCTCAGTCGCCCCTAAAGTTTTACGTTGGGATTTTAGTAGCTTAACTTTGACCAATCAGATAGATACTTGTGGCTTATTGTTGAACCCAGGTTTAGTTTTTACTGACATCGGCCAAGGGTTAATCGATAATAATCAATTTTCTAATGTACCAATCTTGGGACCATCAGGGGCCGTTGGTTTATATCGGTTATCAGCCTTAAAAAAGATTAAGGAGCAAACGGGTTATTTGGATGAACGAATGTTTATGTATAAAGAAGACTGTGACCTAGCCTATCGCTTATTTTTGGCTGGCTTTGCTTCTAAATTAGTTCCAGACGCTTTAGTTTATCATGACCGGAGCGTACCAGCGCTTGGTGTTGGCTTAATGGCTAGTTTAAAAAATCGATCAGGGAAGAGTCAACAAGTTCGGTCTTGGTCTTTTTTAAATCAACATTTACTGATAATAAAATTTTGGTCTAAGCAGAATGTTGCTAATAAGTGTCAAATCGTGATTAGATTGGGATTGTTGGGATTTTATGCTTTACTTAAAGAACCTTTTTTATTAAAAAATTACCCTAAGATAAGACAATATTACAAAGAGCAGCGACAACGGCCCAAGACCCTTGACTAATACAAAATATTGTGATAAATTGACCATATTGCAACATATAAGCAAAATAGGCAATATTATAAATTAATTTAATATAAGAAAATTATATTTTTTAAAATAGTATGGAAAATGTCTTAGAACGAATGGTAAAGGATGAAAAGAGCGAGGAATTAGCTCGTCTTAATGCTGTTACTATTGTCAACAATCTTTTTTCAGAGCTTTTAGAACGTGAACGCGATGTGCTGTCACGTCGTTTTGGCTTGAAAGGTGGCAAAGGTGAAACTTTAGAAAAGATTGGTCAAATGCATAATTTAACTCGGGAACGAGTTCGCCAAATTGAAGTGGCGAGTGTTCGCAAGATTAAAAAATTAGAGACTCTAGAAAATTGTTTGAGTTCTCTTAAGACCACGGTTACTAAACTTTTAGAAGAACATGGCGGTTTACTTCGTCGTGATTATTTATTAGATATTTTAACGGTTTATTCTTTAGAAATTGGTAATAAAGATGAAGCGGAGGTTACTGAGGAAGCTCGGTCTATTTATCGCAATCATTTTAATTTTTTAATTTCTAAATTACTGGAAGATGATTTAGATTCAGTTAAAGATTCAACTAAATTTAATCCAGCTTATAAATTAAAGAATACTGAAACTGGTCACTTAGAAGAGTTGGCTGATTCTTTAATGTCTAAAGTTGAAAAGACCACTAAAACCTTATCGACTGAGGAATTACTAAACTTAATTAAGAGTTTAGATGTTTATAGCAAACATAAAGAAAAACTTAAAGAAAGTGGGGCAGATATTACTCCAGTGTTTAAGAGTCAAACTTTTCCTGATAAAGCGGAAACCATCAATGCTGACAAAGTTCTTTATTCTTTACTTCAATCAGTAAAAAATGTTGAACAGAATAAATTTGGACAATGGGGCTTAGCTGATTCTCATGAAATTAAACCAAAAACTATTAATGATAAGATTTATTTGGTACTTAAGAATGAAAATCGCCCAATGCATTTTACCGAAATCGCTAGTCGAATTAATGAAGTAAAATTTGATCGTAAAAATGCTAACCCAGCTACTGTCCATAATGAATTAATTCTTGATACCCGTTATGTTTTAACTGGTCGCGGTATGTACGGACTTAAAGATTGGCAGAAATAAAAATATATTACAGACTCACATTTAACGCCCCTTTGGGGCGTTTTTGTTTTTTAAGAAATATGATAAAATAAGGACATGGATATAACTATAAATACTTCACATTTGGAGGAATTTTGGAATGCGGCCCCAGCCGATATGGCCTGGCTTTTTTTTATTAATATTGGCTGGATGGTTCTAGCAGTTATTTTTTTAATTGGTGTAAGAGAAATCTATTTAATGTATATCCGAGGCAAATTTGCCTCTACTTTAAAAAATATTATTTTAGCCATTGATATTCCCAAAGGTAACGTTCAATCTCCTAAAGCAGTCGAAAATTTGTTTACTTATTTAGGCGGGGCCCATGGTTCGATTAGTTTTTGGGAAAAATGGTTTGAGGGTAAATTCCAAGAGTCATTTAGTTTTGAAATTATTTCGATTGATGGTTATACTCAATTTTTAATTAGAACCCCAGCGGCATCACGCTTTTTATTAGAATCAGCGGTTTACTCACAATATCCAGATGCTGAAATTTCGGAAATCGATGATTACACAATTGGTATGCCCACTAAATTTCCTGATGAAGAATGGGATATTTGGGGAGCTGAATTTATTCAAGGAGCTTCGGAGGTTTATCCAATTAAATTGTATCAAGAATTTGAACATAGTTTTGGTGAATCAGAAACTCAATTTAAAGACCCCATGGCCTCTCTAATGGACTTGTGTAGTTCATTAAGATCGGGGGAACAATTATGGTTACAATTTATTGTGATTCCCACTGGTTTTGATTGGATTAAAAAATCTGATAAAGAGGTTGATAAGATATTAGGTAAAGAAGCTAAAACTGAAGGGGGTATTATTAAATTTGTGTCTTGGATTGGAGAACTTAGTGAATCAATTTTTTCTATTTGGAGCGAAATAACACCTAAGGAAGTAAAATCCTTATCAATGATGGAATTAACTCCAAAAAAGAAAAAGCAAATTGAAGCGATTCAAATGAAGGCATCTAAATTAGGATTTGAGTTTAAAATGAGAGCCGTCTATATTGCCAAGAAAGAACTATTAAATCGCGCTAAAGTAACCAGTGGCTTAGTTGGTTGGATTAAACAATTTGCAGCTTTGGATTTAAATAATTTTAAACCTGATATGAGCTTAACAGCGACTAAAACCGCTTATTTTAATAAAGATAGTCGTTTGATAACCAAGAAAAATACCTTAATGCAGAATTATGTTGAGCGTAGTGGCGCTGGTCGAACTCCTGGAGTATTAAATATCGAAGAACTAGCGACTTTATGGCACTTTCCTTTGGAAGCTAATGTTAAGGCGCCATTTATTCAAAAAGCGCCTGGTCGAAAAGCCGATGCACCAGCATCTTTACCTATTTTTGAAGAAACAACTAGTCAATCTTTACCACCAGACATTTTTGGTAGTTTAAATTTAAATAGTAATCAGGAAAAAACCGCTCAAGCTAAAGTCGAAGAAAAAAAATTAGCTAACGAAGAAAATAATGATTTATTCTGGGTAGAAGATAATAATAATTTTTCTCAAGTCCCTAAAAAAGAAAGCTCTCAAAATAATAATCCACCAGCTGGGTTGCCTTTTGTTTAATTTAGTTTACATGGATATTAAATCAGAAAAACGCCGAACGATCGGCATTGATGCTCGTTTTTATGGCCCCTTAGGTAAGGGGCTTGGTCGTTATACTCAGGAAATAGTTGATAATGTGATTGCCATTAATGCTGATGAGCCAATCGACTATGTAGTTTTTTTATCACCAGAAAATATTGATGAATTTATTTGCCCGAATAAAAATGTTCGTAAAGAATTAATTGTTTCACGTTGGTATACTTTAGCAGAACAATTTGAGATGCCATATAAATGGTGGAAAGCTAAAATTGATTTGATGCATTTTCCTCATTTTAATGTGCCCTTTATAAAAGTGAGTCCTTATGTGGTTACGATTCATGATTTAATTTTAACTAAATTTCCGACTCGTCGGGCCTCTACCTTACCGCTTTTTATTTATTGGTTAAAAGATAAAGCGTATCGATTGATTATTAAGACAGCCGTTAAATATGCTAAAAAAATCATTACGGTTTCTAATTTTACTAAACAAGATTTGATTGAACAGTTTAAAGCTGGCGATGAAAATATCGAAGTAACTTATGAGGGGGTGGCTAATTTAGCTAAGGGGAACGATTCTTTGTTTGTTTCAAAGTTAGACAATAAAAAAACTTTAGCTCTTTATGATATTCACGGCCCCTTTTTACTTTATATTGGCAATGCTTATCCTCATAAAAATTTAGAAGGACTAATTTTAGTCTTTTCCAAACTACATCTTAAATATCCAGATTTACGTTTAGTTTTAGTTGGCAAAGAAGATTATTTTTATAATCGAGTTAAAGAAGTGGCTAAAACTAATAATTTATGGCAAAAAGAAAATCATAACAGCCCCGTAGTTTTTACTGGCTATGTTCCAGACATCGACTTAGAAGCTTTGTTCCAAGAAGCTACGGTTTATGTATTTCCGTCTCTTTATGAAGGTTTTGGTTTGCCACCACTTGAGGCCATGGCTCATGGCTGCCCAGTGGTTAGTTCTGATCGAGCCAGTATGCCAGAAATTTTAGGTGACGCGGCTCTTTACTTTGATCCAGAAAATAAATTAGATATGTTCAATGTCATTGAAAAAGTTTTAAATGATTCCAGTGAACGAGATCGTTTAATTAAACTTGGACATGAACAAGTTAAAAAATATAGTTGGTGGGAATGTGCACTCGCCACTAGTCGAATTTATCATAAAGTACTTAGTAATCTAAAATAGATGTTTAGTCAGGAAAAAAAAATAAATAATCATAAAGATATTAAGTCAGTTAAGAAAACAGACTTATCACCAAATTTTCTAAATGGCTTAGAGGTGTCTTCTCGTCAATTAAATAAAGTAAGACCTCAAATAAACCAAAAAATTACCATCAATAAAAAAATTGATAAAAAAATATCAGCTGATTTTATAAAACCGATAAATAATTTAGAAAAATCCATTGAAAAAAAATTATCAAAAAACCATAATTATTTTGACAAAGTTTTAGTTGCCAGCGAAAAGGAATTAAAAAAAATCCGTCGTACCTTTTGGCATTTTAATAAAAAAAAGTTAGTTGATAATAATAATAATAATCCTTGGCAGCTTAAATGGTATAAATCATTATTTTCCTTTTTTTTAGTTTTATTATTTCTGGTTATTCCGATTAAGCTATTAGCTTATCTTCATGTTTTTAATCTCTCATCTTTAGAAGATCGAGTGATTACGAGTTCCAAGTCAGCTATTAATAATTTAATGGGGGCGGGGACGGCGGCTTCAGAGTTAGATTTAAAAACAGCTCAAGATCGTTTTGCGGTGGCAGGCACCGATTTTTTAAAAGCCAATGAAGATATGGCCTTTATAAATGATACTATTTTATCTCTAGCTTCTTTATCTTCTGACCCCAAGTTAAAGTTAGCTTCAGAAAGTAAAAAATTTTTAAGAGTAGGGATGTTGGGGGCTAATTTAGGCAGTGAATTATCTCAAGCTTTATCAGGTTTAAATAATAATGATGGTAATTGGATTAAAATATTGGATGATTTTTCAATTCACGGTCATTTAGCTTTAACTGATGCTAGGGATCTTAATTTAGAATTACAAAAAATAAACGTCAGTAATCTGCCGCTAGAGTATCAAGCTCGTTTCACTGATATAGCTAGTAAAGTTAAAAAATTACCAGACAGTTTAGCTTTGGTGGTTGATAACATTGATGAACTGAAATTATTTTTGGGCGCAGGGCGAGATAAAAGGTATTTATTGGTTTTTCAAAATAACGCTGAAATGAGAGGCTCTGGCGGTTTTTTAGGCAGTTACGCTCTAGTAGATTTTAGAGAAGGGAAAATTCGTAATTTAGAAGTTCCGGGTGGTGGGTCTTATGATACGGAAGCCGGGTTAACTGAAAAAATAAAAGCGCCAGAACCTTTATGGTTAGTTAATCCACAATGGCATTTTTGGGACGCTAATTGGTGGCCTGATTGGCCAACCACTTCTCGAAATTTAATGTGGTTTTATGAGAAGAGTGGCGGACCAAGCGTTGATGGGGTTATTTCTTTTACGCCAAGTGTCATGGAAAAGTTACTGACAGTAACAGGACCGATCGACATGACTAAAGATTATGGTTTAGTAATTACTGCGGATAATTTTTGGCAACAAGTGGAGTTAACGGCCGAAAGAGATAATATTATAAAAAATAATCCAGCCGCCGTTGCGCATTTACCAGCCGGCGAACAAAATAAACCAAAAAAAATTATTGGTGATTTAATGGCCAAAATTTTAGAAGTTTTGCCACAGAAATTGGACAAAGATAATTTGGTAAAATTATTAAGTATCTCTGAAGATAGCCTAGCTTCTAAACAGATAATGTTTTATTTTAATGATGCTAGTTTAGAAAAGGCCACGGTTGATCGGAATTGGGGCGGCGTCATGTCTTATGCTCCCTTAGATTATTTAATGGTTGTAAACACGAATATTGCTGGGGCAAAAACGGACCGAGTAATTAAAGAAAAAATTAATCATCAAGCTACAATTGCCAGTGATGGTTCAATAATTGATACTCTAACAATTACGCGGACGCATACAGCGACTAAAAATGAACCTTTGGTCGGTGTTCGTAATGTTGATTGGTTAAGGGTTTATGTTCCAGAGGGAAGCACTTTAATTTCGGCAACTGGTTTTGTTTCACCAGACATTAAATACTTTGAAGTACCTGATAAAACCTGGTTAAGCAATGAATTCTTAACTAAGACTGAAGATTTAGCAATCAAAGATCAAAATAGTGGTACTAAAATTTATCAAGAAAATGGTAAAACAGTTTTTGCTAATTGGTTAATGCTTGATCCTGGAAATAGTGTAACAGTTACGCTTAGTTATAAGCTGCCGTTTAATATGTGGCAAAAAGAAAGGAGAACCGATTTTCTGAGCCGTTTAAATTATTGGTTGAACCCAAAAGCTGATAATTTATATTCATATTCTTTATCAGCTCAAAAACAACCAGGAGCTGAAAATGAAATTCTAAATACCCAACTTATTTTACCTGATCTAGCTAATTTAGTTTGGGATTCAAGTACTAACACCCAGAACAGTTTAAATCATAGTTTTTTATTGAATCGAGATCAATTTTACTCAATCTTGTTGTCTAATAAGTAATTTATAAATTTATGATAGCTGAAAAAAAGAGCCGACTAACTAAGAAGACTGGTTCAGGTGAGCCAATTTTTATAGAACGTCCAGTGCCTAGCCAACAGCAAGTTAAAATTTTTGAACGAGCAGTTAAAAAAGAGGCTCGGGAAGAAGAAATTGATGATAATTTGTCAGAAATTTATCGAGATAAGTCCGGTGAATTAGTTGATGTTTCCCATCTTCATTATCAGAAAAAATTCGTGTTTGTTTCAGTTATTAAAAAATTGTTTGTTTTAGCGGTTCTGTTTTGTTTAGGTTACGGTTTTTATTCATATTTTTATCTTAAGTCAGCTGATACGGTTTCGGTTGATTTAGCAATTAGTGCTCCGACTCAAGTGAAAGCCGGGGAAGATTTTAATTACACCATACACTATAAAAATAATAGTAAATTTGCTTTAAATTCTTTGCGCCTAGAACTTAAATATCCAGAAAATTTTGCAATTGGCCAAGTGGCTGGTGCTGGACTCGAAGCAATTTCAACTTCAACAGCTCAAAATTATTTTAGTTTACCTTCGCTACCCGTTGGTAGTGAGGTTAATTTAGTAGTGACCGGCAAACTAATAGCACCAAAAGACTCGAATAGTTTATTTGGAGCTAGTTTGAGTTATGAACCGGGAGATTTTTCTAGTGAATTCAAAAAAGAAGCCGCCACTTCAGTCGCGGTAAATGATTTAGGTTTTAATTTAGATTTTGAATATGCTAACGCTGCTTTAGTTGGTGAGGATAGTCAAGTGGATTTAGTTTTTTCAGAGGTTAAAGATAATCCTTTAAATGATTTTGAAGTTTCTTTTTCTTTTCCGGAAAATATTAGTTTAATTGATACCGTAAGTGCCACTGGCACCATCGCTACTTCTTCAGAAAATAAATTGACGGTTACTAAAACTAGCGGTTTAATTTGGCATGTTAGTGGCTTAGCCTCTAGCACTAAAACTTACCGCCTACCAATTCACTATAAAATAACTAAAAAAGTTGACGATAACCAGGCAATCATTATTCGATTAGATAAGAAATTAGACAATGGTAAGACTTACGTTTTTGCCGAAAAGACTATTCAACTTAATGTGATGAATAGTAATTTAAATTTAACTTTAATTTTAAATGGCAGTAAAAATGATGGTTCGGCTAACTTTGGTGATACTTTAAGTTATTCTTTGGTT
>Ga0302215_10001618_pt1 | contig 15884 bp, 11 predicted proteins | sample II_Fen_N3_1_FD_194580 | JGI IMG/M metagenome (GOLD analysis project Ga0302215, IMG submission 194580) | Peat permafrost microbial communities from Stordalen Mire near Abisko, Sweden - II_Fen_N3_1 | ecosystem: Environmental > Terrestrial > Soil > Wetlands > Permafrost | place: Sweden: Abisko...
ACTTTTCCTTCTTTTACCAGTGTTTCGAATGCCGGAACATAGGTTTCCATAAAGTCTTTCATGGGCGGTTCGGCATCGTACGAATGGCGTAAGGCTTCCGGACCGGAATGTACCACGTAGTGCTTGGCACAGGCGGCGGTTTTAAGGTATTTAGGGTCGTTACCCTGCATACCTTTTACGTAAGCCACTCCCATACGCGATGTCAGAAACGGATCTTCGCCGTAGGTTTCCTGTCCGCGTCCCCAGCGTGGGTCCCTGAATATATTTACATTGGGTGCATAGAAGGTAATTCCTGAATACTGTCCGTAGTTTTCCAGTCGTTGTGCAATATTATACTTTGCCCATGCTTCGTCCGAAATAGCCTGACCTATTCTGTACACAAGGTCTTCGTCGAATGTGGCTGCCAGCCCTACATTTTCGGGAAATACGGTGGCTCTGCCTGTGCGGGCTACTCCGTGCAGCGCTTCATTCCACCAGCTGTATGGTAGTATTCCCAGTCGCTTAATGGCGGGTGCGTTATGTAACATTTGTGCTGCTTTTTCGTCCAGTGTCAGGCGCGAAACTAGGTCTTTTACCCGTTCGTCAATAGTTTTGCTTGTATCCTGAAAAGGATATTTCGCCGGGTTTTGGGCGTTTACGGTTGTGGGTTGAATGAGCAGGATAAAGCTTAGCAGAGGCAGCAGTTTTCTGCATAAAGATTTAGAGAAGTTGGATGTCATATTCATTTTTTCAGGTATTATTTTTTATTGTCACGCAAAGATAGCATAATTAATTATTTGGCATGGTTAATAAACAGGACAATTTGTACCGAATTTGACGCTCCGAATCATATACCGCAAACAATTTTGCAAATAAAAATAATATCTTTGCCTGACAAAACTGCATAGTCTCATAATGGCAGCAGTTATACCGGAGTTTAATAGACCTATCGTTGAATAACGTAAATTTTTAATAACAGATATAAGCATGAAAAAACCATTATTTTTAGTTGCGTTGCTGTTTACCGCATTACTGGGAACTCAGTCGGCCGTTTCTCAAACACTGAACATGCAGGTTGACGTAAAAAAAGTGGGCTCGCCCATTCAGTCAACCATGTATGGTATTTTTTTCGAAGATATTAATTACGGTGCCGATGGCGGATTGTATGCCGAAATGATTAAAAACCGCTCTTTTGAATTTCCTCAGAGCCTGCTTGGGTGGACTAGTTTTGGAAAAGTAGAAGTGCGCGATGATAAGCCTGCGTTTACGAACAATCCGCATTTCGTCCGGCTGCACGATGCAGGTCATAGTGATAAGCAAACAGGATTGGATAACGAAGGTTTCTTTGGCGTAGCTGTGAAGCAGAATGCCACTTACCGCTTTTCGGTTTGGAGCCGACTGCCCGAAGCCGGAACAGGAGGCATCAGGGTAGAACTGATCGATGGCGCAAGCAACGTACTGGTTAAGGAAAATCTGACATTAGACTCCAAAGAATGGAAAAGATATCAGGTGATTTTAAAAGCTCCCAAAACCGAAGCCAAAGCACGCCTGCGCATTTTCCTGACATCCAAAGTTGCGGTTGATCTGGATCATGTGTCGCTTTTCCCTGTCGATACATGGAAAGGACGTGAAAACGGATTGCGCAAAGACCTGGCGCAGGCATTGTACGACTTACATCCCGGTGTGTTTCGCTTTCCCGGCGGATGTATTGTGGAAGGTACCGATTTGGAAACACGTTATCAGTGGAAAAATACCGTTGGTCCGGTTGAAAACCGTAAACTGAACGAAAACCGCTGGCAGTACACTTTTACGCATCGTTTCTTCCCCGATTATTTTCAAACCTACGGCATGGGCTTTTTTGAATTGTTCCAGTTGTCCGAAGATATTGGAGCCGAACCTCTGCCGGTGTTGAGCTGCGGACTGGCTTGCCAGTTTCAGAACAAAGACGAAAAAGCCCACGTTTCGGTCAAAGAACTTGATCCTTACATACAGGATGCACTTGATCTAATAGAATTTGCCAACGGAGATATCACCACCAAATGGGGTAAACTGCGCGCCGACATGGGTCACCCTGCACCGTTCAATCTGAAAATGATGGCTGTTGGTAACGAGCAGTGGGGTGCACTTTATCTGGAGCGACTGGAACCTTTTGTCAAAGCCATTCGTGCAAAATACCCGACCTTCAAAATTATAGGATCGGCCGGACCAAATCCCGATGGAAAAGATTTTGACTTCGGTTGGAAAGAGATGAAACGGCTGAAAACTGATCTGGTAGATGAGCATTACTACAAAGACCCGAAATGGTTTTTGTCTAACGCTACCCGCTATGATGCTTACGATCGTAAAGGCCCTAAGGTATTTGCCGGCGAGTATGCCTGCCATGTTCAGAGCGTGAAAAATAATTTCGAATCGGCTTTGTGTGAATCGGCTTTCATGACGGGTTTTGAACGCAATGCCGATTTAGTTCAGATGTGTACTTATGCCCCTTTATTTGCTCATGTAGATGGTTACCAGTGGCGTCCGGATCTGATTTGGTTTGATAACTTACGCAGTGTAAGGTCTGTGAATTATTACGTGCAGCAACTTTATGGAATGAATAAGGGCACAAATGTGTTGCCACTTACAGTGAACAATCAGCCTGTAACGGGTAAAGACGGACTTTATGCTACAGCAGCGTGGGACAAAACGGCGAAGGCGTATATAATCAAAATAGCCAATACGAGCGATAAAGAGCAATTGGTGAGCATAACGCTGGCGGGTCTTAAAAAAGGCGTTGCTTTTGCCAAAAGCACTTGTACAAAGCTGCATTCTCCGGATTTGGATGTGGAAAATACGCTGGATAATCCCAATGCGGTTGTACCGGTAGAGACTCCCGTGACTTTGGACGGCAATGTGCTTAACGTTAAGCTGGAAAGTAAAACCTTTGCGGTTTACAGGTTGCAGAACTAATTGTTTTGCAGTTTTTCAAACCATGGTATATAACAAAAGCAGGTGAACCGATTACGGATTTACCTGCTTTTGCTTTAGGATAAAAGGGTAGGAGAGTGGTTTATTGTTTCTTTACCAAATCATTCAGAACATCTCTTTTTACATTAAGCTGATGCTCCACCACCAGATCGTAGTCGCAGGTTATATCTTTTGTTTTGCTCACCACCACTAGTAATTCCAACGCCAGAATAAACGTGAACAACAGGAAGTAAAAAATTCCGGCCAGCGTTTCTGAACTTATCAATACTATCATGGCTTTGAGCTCTTCCAGAAAACCTGCATTTGCTTCCAGCTCTTTTCTGACGGTTACTTCTACATTGATTTTCTGGTTGTATAATTCGTCAAGTCTGCTCCTGCATTTATCTATCGTAGCAGTGTTGGATTTTATTTGTTCTATTCTCGTATTGGCTACATGCTGCGTCGATACTATGGTCTTGGTGTTGGTGGTTCTGGTGCCATCCTGATTTACGACCGGATTTTTCTCGGTAGTTACATTGGTAACGGCTATTGTTGGTCTTTTGGCCACCTCGTCGTTCAGTCTGGAGTTAATTAAATCAAGCGAATCTATAATCATATTCAGCTTATTGATTTCAAGTTGCATGGTTTTTTGCCGTTTGCCCGAAATTTCGTTTATCTTATCGGCCCGCAAGTCCACCAGCACTTTTTCCACATCATTCTTGAATATAATCTGATCCAGTATCGTGGAGCCTATCAGTGCCATCAGTATGGCAAGCAGTGTTCTGAATCGCACGATCCATTTGTTTTTACCCACCGTCAGTATTACCTGTCGTTCTATCTGGATAACGATAATCATAAATATCAATGCAGTGAGCGCACAACCCCACCAGCTATGCACCGACAGATACCTCTGTGCGAAAGTATATCCGGTGGCTCCCCAGATAAACAACAGGATAAGAATGGATGAAGCGTATTTTTTTAAAGCCTTATAACTTGCTTCACTACAGTTTTTTAAAATGTCGGGATTCCAACCGACTATGAAACATTTAAATCTTGTCCAACCGTTCATAGTTTATCTTTTTATGTTTAAGGTTTCGAGTGATAATGCAGCCAATCCTCGTAAAAATCCCCGTTCGTAGGATAACAACATGCCTATCATATAATCTTCCTCTTTTTCAAGGTCTTCTTCCATTTTTATTACTTCTTTCAGATGTTCGGTAAGCATACTTTTCTGATTCTTTAGTAATTCCACAATGTCTACTAACCCTGCTTGCGAACGTGAGCTGATATGAAAATCGGTTCTGTTCAGATTGTCCGTATAGGTTTGTTTTGTCTGCTTGAAAAGCACTTTCAGGTTGCTGACGATCAGTTTTTTATTCATATCGCGGTACGATATATCCGGATTACTCAATGCATCCTCGTACCCTCTGCTTTCAAAGTCGAACTGAAGGTATTTGTAGATTTCATCAATAGGCAGCTCGGCAGACAAACTTTTGTTGGTGGGGTTGGAATTCCCATTGTTTAGGAGATTCTGTTCATTTGTATCCACTGAATTCGGTTCGTCCGACCGTTGTTCAGATTCTTTAAACTGTTCATCGGAATTTCTTCTTTTAAATACATCAAATAATCCCATATTATTTCTGGTTTTTAGTGTTTTAATGAAAGAGTTAGTGTTATGTATAAACGCTCAATCTGTTACTATTATTGCTAATGAAAAAAAGCTATAAGCCTGTTTATCGTGTTTTGTAGTATTTTATATGCGTCGTAGTAGTACTTAACTTCTGTATTCTTTTACTTCACGATTGATTATTAGACGCAAGTGTTGTAAAAAGGTTACAGTAATTGGAGTAAATAAAAATAGAATACCCCGATTCATTGGATTTCAAACAAATCGGGGTATTTAATAATGTTGCAGCTTTGTAGGTTCAACAATAGAGTACAATCGTTCTACCGGACTCTTCCTCCGCAAACCCAGGTTTTAAGGAAGTAGTTTTCATTCAGACTGCTGACTACAACTCCTCTTGAAGTAGAAGAATGAATAAACCTATTGTTTTTCAAATAAATGCCTACATGGTTGACGATTGATTTGTTCTTATCGCTCGTATTGAAAAACACCAAATCTCCTTCCTGAATTCTGTCTCGGTTGATCTTTTCGCAGTTTTTTTTCAACATTGCAGAAGAGTTTCGTTCGAGCAGCTTGTTATATACGGTTTTATAAATACTATACACCAAAAATGAACAGTCGGTACCTTTGCGTGAAGTGCCACCATCCACATGAGGTGCGCCCAACCACGAAGCAGCTTCTTTGTAAAGCGCAATATTATCGCCCCGCTCTTTAGTCAGTCCCAACGCGTCATACACTTCCTTGCTGCGTTTGTTTTCCAGATGTTGGGTTGAGCTACAGCCGAAAAGCACCAGCGTGATGAAAACCGGAAATATGTGGCGAAATGGGTTGGCTTGCGGTATCTGTACTTTCATACAAATCTTATTATTGGAGCTTCACGAAGCGATGTTTTATTCCTCGTTGCTATTTGCTTTTTTCTGCATTTCAGGCAGATATTCTTTTAGCACCTTTGTCATTATTTCGTTGGTGATTCCCGGGGTAGTATTTACATATTTCTGCCCTACAGGCGACTTGTAAAATTCAATCAGTTTATTGATTTCTTCTTTTGAGTAGTTTTTGTCGTACAATTTCACCTTGTCTTCAGTTACCATATCAATAATCATCTTTGTCATTTGCCTCAGCATATTGATAGTTTCCTGCGATTTTGCTTTAGCCTCTGCATCCATCGGCTGATTGCGTTTATGAATAAACATAGGCGCTAATGAATCGAAGCTTTTCAGTACTGCCGAATCTTGTCTCATAAGTTGAAATAACTCACGGATAGACTCTTGTTTTGTTTGCGAATAAGCGCTCGTAAGCAATCCGAAACAAAAAAACAATGCGAATGTTACCTTTTTCATGATTTTGTAGTTTTAAATTGTAAGGAAAATATAACGTTATGAAAAATCCGATAATATCCTTTATTTATAAAACACGACGTAACCCGCTATTTACCAAATTGTCCTGAATACAGTTTCAAAAACGTACTGGCTGATTTGATTCTTTCACACCCCAAATCTACTAACTATTTTTATTGTAACCAAAGATTTGTATATAAACTTTAAATAAAATATTAAAAACTTAGGTAGCTTCGATTTAGCTGCCTGAAAGATGTTATATAATTTAAATATCCGAAGAAAATACTGTAGAATGATAATCGTTGACAATTCGACATAATAAGAGATGGTGGGAATATTGAAACTACAAACTGAATTTGCAAATCAGCAGAACTTCACGAGGATTGAGGTAATATTTATACGAGAATACATCCAGCTGACTGACTACTGTATAGCTGTATTCTTTCGTATTCAACAGGTTGTTGAGTTTGAGTTCTGCTTCAAACTTTTTACGTTTGTAACGTACGCCGGCATCGAAAAGCTGCATATTTTTATAATTACCCGTGCTTATCTCGCGGCGACTGAAATCCATATTGCCGTATAGTATCAAAGCCTCGGTTGGGTTGTAAGAAACGGAAATATTATGCGATTGCTGGTGATAGGTGGTGGTAAAATTGATTGACTGTTGGGAAGATTGATTATAATCGAATGAATAACTTATCTCCAGTTGCTTGGAAATTTGTGTGTTCACTTTGGGAGATATTCTGAAATTGGTTGAGTTGATATCGGTTTTGATCCCCTGTCGGATTTGAACACCGGATGATATTCCGTATGATGAATACAGCTTAAGTGTGGTTCCAATGGCACTAATCACTTTGCTGACGTTACCCATAGCGGTGATACTTTCGGATGTATTTTCATCCGCTATCCCCGATGTACTAATCCCCACATTGCTGGCTCCGATGTTCACGGTCTGACTACTTAGAATATTACGTTTAACAGCACCGTAAGTAACCGAACAGTCGGAGAAAAACAACTCTACCGGTTTTTTAAACTCAAACTTCAGAACGGAAGAAAAGTTACTGCTTTTAGCCAAGATGCCGGATTTAGCGGTCTGCTGGTTGTAGGACATTTGTATGGGGTTTACTACAAAATCGGTTATATCGCCAATGCCATTATCAATTCCGGAGTTAAACTCCATCTTAGTGAATGGTGAGAAAATATAGTGTCCATCTATTTTCGGACTGAAAAAAGGCATGTTGTAATAAAAATCGGCATTGGGATTTAATCGATTCAGATACGCCAAATTGTAAAAATTCACCGGCAGCCCGATGGTAAGTCCATACCGTTGATTAAGCGACTGCAAGCGATATACAGGCGAAATGGAAGTTGTAATATTTAGCCCCTGATTCCGATTGAGTATAGAGCTATCGCCCCGCTGAAGTTGGGTGTAAATACGATCATACTTAGCATTCAGAGAAAGCGATAAACTCAATTGCGATACCCGGCTTAAATCATAACCAAAAGAAGTGCTGTTGGAAGTGGCAAATGTTGTTCCTCTTCCCGCCTGATAGAATTCGCCCGAAACACCCGGTGCGCCTGTAATGGTTAACCGATTATCCGGCATGTCACTGAAACTAACCAGTGAAGTAAAGTTGTATTGTCTTTTGTTGGTTCTTTTCACAAAATTAAGACGATTTTGAATCCCCTTCAGATTGTTCGTAACATTTTGTTGAATGGAATTTCCTCCCGTAATCACACCAAAATGATTCTCCACATTGCTAGCTACAAAGGAGATAACATCGTTGAGGTAAATTTTCGAACTGTTGACTTGAAAGTTAACAGTTGCCTTTAGCGTATTTTTCAAGTATTGAGGCGCTTGCGTCTCCTTTATTTCAACGTTGTTATTGTTTACAAAATAATTGGAAGCTGTTTCTGACCGAAATTGTTTTTGATCACGGGTATAATCTGCATTCACCCGCCAAGTCACATTTTCGTTTACCTTAAACAACGAATTGAGCGAAGTCATCAGGTCGTTTTTCTGTTGAAAGCGGTTGGCGGATAAAAGAGGCAATGACGATAGATTGGAGTTCATAAGTCCGTCCATCACGTTGGTGATATTATCGTTGCGATAAAAATCAATAACCTCGCCCGACAGGGAACTCCCATAGTTATTAGCCTTTAACGTACCAATGAACTGTAATTTTTTAGCAAATGTCATTCCGGTCAATACGCCGTGATAAAGCATGTCCTCTCCCCTGAGTCCACTACCAAGCTCAGCGGTTCCAAGTAGCCGCATTTGCGCTTCCTTGGTTAGTTTCAGATTCAAAGCGACCTGATTGCTGTATTCCTTGCCTCGTAGTTGCTTAACTTCCTGATAGTTTTCAATCATTTCCACCCGGCTCACGTCCTTTGCCTGAACATTGCGGGATGCAAGGGTGTATTTGCCTCCCAGCATATCCAGTCCTTCGATGTTGAACTTGCTGATGTCCTTGCCCTGATAAGCAATCTTTCCATCGTTATTCACCTCAACTCCGGGTAATTTCTTGATTACATCTTCAATGGATCGGTCGCCCGCAGTTTTAAACGAACCGACATTAAACGACACCGTATCGCTTTTATGAATCACAGCTGGGGCAGCTACACTGACCTCCCGCAACATCAAGGTTCTTGAACTCAACGCCACATTTAATTGCTGCGTATGGTTTGCCGTTGTTTGTATTTTGCTGTTGTAAGAAATATGCTGGAAATTCAGCGTTAATGCTCCCGATTGATTTTCAAATCCCAGGTTGTACCTGCCCGTTTTATTGGTAGTACCGAAAGCTATAATCTTTTGATTCAACAAGGCTTTTACCACCACCCCTTCCACCGGAGAATGCGTAATGCTGTCGCTCACAGTTCCGCTAATTTCTATTTTTTGCGCAAACAGTGAATGACTGAAAAATATTAGAAGAAACAGGAATAACAGCTTATGACGCATACTTAATCAACATAGAGATATTTACAAACGGGGTTTATGACAACTACTCCAGCTCCAGCGGAAAATACTTAATTTTATTACTCACCCGGGCCGAAGTCCGTTTGTTGTTGATCATTATTAAATTAGTATCTTTATAAACGCCAACGGATTTTATCTGTGTCATGGGTATATTATTCATCGGATCTTCCTCAAACTTATTCTTATTCTTAACAAACTGATCCCGACTGATTTTTAATTGTGTGATGTTTTTATCCAGATAAATAGGACGATCCGATTTCCGAATGGCAATGGCTTCGAAAGTATGCGTTCCGGTGGCATCGCTCGCTTTCAGAATCAGTCCCGGTAATCCGTAAAGTTTCCACGGACCGTCACTGATGGTAATTTCAGGAGCATACCACACCGTCCACTCCCTGCCGCCAAATTTGGCAACAGCCTTGTTGCAGTCGTAGCCGCAAACCTTTAAGGTGCCATCTTGCAATGCCCATTTGCGGTCAACTTTGCTTTCTTCGTATATATAATCTTCGGGGATTATGTCATCGGTAATGGTCATTTTTTCCTTCGGATAGTTTTTGAAAACTACGGGGGCAAAAAAATATTTTACCTTGGTATAATACCTCTCGTTCAGTTTTTTTAAGCTATCTGCCGGTAAATTGTCCGATGTATAGATGATACTATCTTTCTTGAAAGAGTTCCAATCCCAAAATTTGGAAGCAGAGCTGTTGGCTTGCAAAATGGTAGTATAAGTCTGAAGTTCTTTCTCGTTGGTCGAACTTTCAAGTAGAGGTACATTCATCTTATAATTGTAAATACACTCTATCAAAGCATTATCAATCGAAGTAGAAACCTGAGTATCTAACTTAAAAGCAGATTGTGCTGTGGCAGAAGATACACTTATTGTCAATAGAAAAGCTGTAAGTGCTAACAGGGTTTGTTTTGTTTTCATGGTAATTGTGATAATTTCAGTTTTACTTTTTCTTCATTTTAATCAATACTACTCCATTTTTGCCTTTTTCGCCATACAATCGGGTGGCAGCAGTATCATTAAGTACAGTTATACTTTCTATATCATCAGCAGAAATATTTTGCTTAAAGTTAGCAGGTGCTTCCTTACCATCAACTAATTCAAGGTACTTAGGCCATACAATACGGGATGTAGTAGAGTTAGATTTCAATGCTAGCTCATTCCTAAATTTTAATCCTCCAGATGTTGAACTCGAAGTATTTTTCTTTGTAGTAATCAAAATCACTCCATTCTTACCTTTATCGCCGTATTTTTCAACAGCAAACTTACCTTTCAGAATTTGAATATTCTCAATTTTATTTTGATCAATTGCTTTTGTAGATTCTTCTCCATCTATAATCATCAATGGTTTTGGTCCACCAACTTGATCAAATATAGAGCTTGGAGGAGCTTTTATTTCCTTTTCAGCATTTTTTAAAACTCCTTTAATTGTTTCGTAGCCATCAAGGTGAATTTCTTCATTTTTGTGGCTGGCGGCATATTCTTTGGTAGTAATCAAAATCACTCCATTCTTACCTTTATTGCCATAAACTGCAGTTGATGAAGCATCTTTAAGAACAGAAATGCTGGAAACATCCTGTATATCAACTGAGTTCATGCCTTGATAAGATTCTTTTCCATTGACAATAATCAAAGGTTTAGCTCCGTTAAGTGTTCCATATCCAGCAACAAGAACTTCTAAGTTTTTGTTGGTCAGTTTTTTATCATCTGAGTCAGTACTTTTTGTTTCAGCTTTTCTTATTATCATTTCGTTTTCGTGGCTGGCAGTATATTCCTTGGTAGTAATCAAAATTACACCATCCTTACCTTTTTCTCCATATAGTTTGGTCGCAGAAGCATCTTTCAAAACCTGTATACTGGAAATGTCATTCTCATTGATTGAACTCATACCATTAGTAGACTCTTTTCCATTGACAATAGTCAAAGGTTTTGCTCCGTTAAGTGTTCCATACCCCACAACCCGAATATCTTCGTTTGGGCTGGTTAGTACTTTAATTTTAGTGTCAGGCGCTACAGTATCTATAATAATTGGCGAAGCGATTGTGGCATTATTCTTCACATCCACCTTCCTTATTTTCACAACGGAAGGGGTTGTTTTTTCGATAGAATCTGCAGCTGGTAAAATTTCAGATTTAATCATTTCTTTAAGATTAGACGCCGTTGCTTTTAATCCATTAAAGGAGAGAACTACGATGCAAAGCATTACCGACAAGCCAATGGTTCCGTAAAGCCATTTTTGACGGGAGGAAGATTTTGTTTTCATGGTCATTTTGATTCGTTTGTGTAAATTGTTGTATTCAAAATTATTGGCTAAGGCAAACTTGTATTCGCCCACGCATTGGCGGATTAGTGATAGGTGATAGTTTTTGGCGTTTGCACCTTCAGCCAGTACTTTCTCGTCTGCCTGATACTCGTGAATGGTCTGCAATTCCAACCGAAGCAACCACGCAAACGGATTGAACCAGAAAACGAGTGAATACACGTCGAGAAAGAGCAAATCGTACGAGTGCCCGAAAGCCACATGCGCTTGTTCGTGACGAATAATATCCTTACTTTCATCCGTAAAATCGTCCTTTGAAAGGACTATGAACTTCATCCAGCTGAACGGCGAAACCTTTTTGTCGGAAATGCACAGCAAGCTGTTATCATCTAACCGCACTTTTTTAGTCCGGCGGATAATGCGGCTCATGCGGATAAAGCTTATGGTAAATCGCACCAATGCAAGGGTTAAACCTATTAGATATATTATTCCGAGAATCTTTATCCATGGAATTTCTTCAGCAGGTGTTGAATCCACAGTGGAAGTGTTAGTATAACCTCCGGCTTTCAATAACGCCAGTACCTGTTCAACAGTGAGCTGAGTTGTCGCTGCTTCAACCTTAGGTTGGAAGAAATTGATTTGCGGCAGTGTTACCGTAAACAAGGGCAGCACCAGGGTCATGACCACCATGAAAAGCACTACGATTCGGTTAATGGCATGGAACGTCCGTTTACTCAGGATAAACTTAAAAAAGAGGAATAGAATAGTGGCGGCAATGGTTACACGCAACAGGTAAAAAAGGAATATTTCCATATTCTCAATGTATTAGAGGTTGTTTTATTTTTTAGCTGACTTTTCATTTCAACTTCATCCAGCAAGTATTAAATTAAGATTATAAATAAATCAATTATCTTTTTTCTTCATGGTTACTTCAAGAATTCCATTTTTACCTTTTTCTCCATATTTATCAGTTGCGTCCTTGGCAGTTAAGAAGGTCATCGATTGAATGTCATCCGAATTAATCTCTGCCAATTTTTAAGGATCCGATTTCCCATCAAGATAAAGAACTACTATTAAACATGTCCATTCGTATTTTTCATCCTTGAGTGGAGTTTGATTCAGATTTTTGATTACCCGAGTTCTTAACTACGGGAGGCGTGTATTTCATGGAACTCTTCACAATTGTTTAATTTGTTTTGATTACTGGTGGTGTAAATTTCACAGTTTCTTGTTTTATTTTCGTCGAATCTGTTTTATGGGTGGATTTCACATTACTCTTTGCTGTTGTTTTATTTGTTTTGATTACTGGTGGCGTAAATTTCACAGTTTCTTTTATTAGTTTCGTCGAATCTGTTGTATGGGTGGATTTCACATTACCCTTTGCTGTTGTTTTATTTGTTTTGATTACTGGTGGCGTAAATTTCACAGTTTCTTGTTTTATTTTCGTCGAATCTGTTTTATAGGTGGATTTCACATTACTCTTTGCTGTTGTTTTATTTGTTTTGATTACTGGTGGCGTAAATTTCACAGTTTCTTTCATTAGTTTCGTCGAATCTGTTGTATTCGAAATGTTAGATTCAATCATTTCTTTATGATTAGACGCTGTTGCTTTAAGTCCATTAAAGGAGAGAATAACGATACAAAGCATTACAGATAGGCCAATGGTTCCGTAAAGCCATTTTTGACGGGAGGATGATTTTGTTTTCATGGTCATTTTGATTCGTTTGTGTAAATTATTATATTCAAAATTATTAGCTAAAGCAAATTTATACTCGCCTACGCATTGGCGGATCAGTGACAGATGGTAGTTTTGGGCGTTGGCGCCTTCGGCCAGCACTTTCTCGTCGGCCTGATACTCGTGAATGGTTTGCAATTCCAACCGAAGCAACCAGGCAAACGGATTGAACCAGAATGCGAGCGAATAAAGATCGAGAAAGAGCAAATCGTACGAATGCCCGAAAGACACGTGTGCTTGCTCGTGACGGATAATATCTTTACTTTCATCCGTAAAATCGTCTTTTGACAGTACTATGTAATTCATCCAACTGAAGGGTGAAACCTTCTTGTCGGAAATGTACAGCAAGCTATTATCTTCCAATCGCACTTTTTGAGTCTGACGTATAATACGACTCATGCGGATAAAGCTTATGGCAAATCGCACCAAAGCAAGGGTGAAACCTATTATATATATTATTCCGAGAATCTTTATCCACGGAATTTCTGTGGCTGGTGTCGATTCTATTGTTGAACTGTTAATATAGCCTCCGGCTTTCAATAACGCCAGTACCTGTTCAACGGTGAGCTGAGTTGTCGCTGCTTCAACTTTAGGTTGGAAGAAATTGATTTGCGGCAGTGTTACCGTAAACAAGGGCAGTACTAAGCTCAACACAACCATGCTGAGGACTACGATTCGGTTAATGGCATGGAACGTCCGTTTACTCAGGATAAACTTAAAAAAGAGGTATAGAATGGTGGCAGTAATGCTTACACGTAGCAGATAAAAAAGTGATGTTTCCATATCTTAGCGTATTAAAGGTTGTTTTTTATTTTTTAGCTGATTTTTCAACTTCATCCAGCAACTTCCTGATTTCGTCAATCGATATATCATCCGATTTGATAAATGAATTGACCACATTCAGATACGAATTGTTGAAATATTTCTTCACTACATTTTTCAAGGTCCGGCTTTGGTAATCCTCAGCCAGAACAACGGGGAAGTAACGGTAGGTAGTTCCAAAGTTCTCGTGATCCAAAAACTCTTTTTCTTCCAAAGCTCGCACATAGGTGGAGAGCGTATTGAAATGCGGTTTCGGATCGGAGTATTTATCCACTAATTGTTTTACAAACAGGGGTCCTTCAGCCCAAAAAAACTGCATGATTTCTTCTTCTTTGGCGGTTAGTTCTTTCATCTTTTTACTTTTATTGATTAATTACGATGCAAACATAAACTAATATTTCTAGTTAAGCAACTATTTGTTGTAGTTTTTCAACTAAAATTTGTAGTTTAACTTCATTTAAGATATAAGACAACTATCATGTTTGATTTCTTGATTGGGAATTGTCTATCGCCACTATGCGGCTTACATGTTATTTTCAATTATTTATTCTACCAAACTTCCACCGCTACGCGGCTACAAAAAAAAGAACCGTCAAACTTTCAGTAGCTGGACGGTTCAATCAATTCATTGCGGGATGCAACACCTTTGCCAATAAAGCAATTAAGGCATTTTCTTTTTATCGTATTTCCATTCGGGTAATTTCGATAATCCGGCAGGGTTGCCGGTAAACATCTTGGCTGCTTCCTTGTCACCTTTCAGTTGCCACTGAAACCACGCTGATGCAACTTTTGCAAACTCACCACCATGAGGTTTGCTGTAGGTACCGCCATGTCCAACATTCAGGTTAGCAACAAAAACCGGAACATGATCAATGCGTTTGAAATCGTCCATACCGTTGTTGTAAGCAATATCCGTTTCGCCACCCAGGATATAAAGCGTTGGAGTGTGCAGTTTCAACAGGTGATCTTTCTTGAGGTTAGGCATTCCGCTCATTCCTCCTCCAGCTTCGCCTAAAATACCGCTGTTGCAAATTACCGCCGTTGTTACACGAGGATCGGGAGCAGTTTCAAGCGTTTGAAGTCCACCGCATGACATACCGCTTACCGCTATTTTTGAAATATCAATCTTGTTGTAATACGGACTTTTCTTGTCGTTGTTTTGAGCAATAGCCCAGTTAATGGCATCAACCATTTGTGACGAAGTGGATTTTCCATCGCCGTGTTCACCTTCCAGAGGCATAGGACCAATGGCAATAATCAGAAAGCCGTGCGAAGCCACTTCCGATAAAAAGTTGATATGTTCCCAGGGTGAATTGGCACAAGCACCGTTACCCCAGGCAATAATCGGCAATTTAATTTTGTCGCCAAACGTGCTCAGGTCTTTGGGACGGAAAATAGTGTGAGTAGGGAGTGTGCTTTCAGTAAGCATAATGGCACTGAATGAACCGGTACCACCATCCTCCACTACTCTTGATGTAGGGCGGGTTGCCGGAGCAGTTTCCTGAGCAGAAGCCGGATTCAGTAACCCGAGTGCGGAAAACGCAAAGAGAATAACATAAAAATAGTTTTTCTTCATAATACAATTAGAAATTAAATTTAACGATTGTTGCCGAGAGTTTGTTTGATGTCCCAAAAGTAAGAATTTATCTTCTTAATTTGCGTTGCTTTATTTATTGTTTAATTTTGAATAATACTATAATGTGAATGTATTGTGTATTTGATTATTTCTTTTCTCAAAATTATTTATTAATACCGATTCTATAATTAAGACTTATATTTCTAATATCTAACTTAGTATGAAATATATTTGCTTGCCTTTTTTAAACGACTTCATACTTTGACTGTTTCTTTTGATCATTCATTTTATTCTCCATACGAGTAATATCACATTGTTTAGTCAGTACACATAAAAAGTTCACAGAAAACGGTTAATAAAACGTAATATATTATAATTGAATTTAACTAGTTCTCGTTTCAATACTTTTAAATAAATGTAATTCAAATATTTATGTCAAATGTAACGTCGGGATTGCAAAATTGCGCATAGCCCTCAAAAACGGGTTTTTAACCACATAATATTCGTTGAAGTAAAAAAAAAATCGTTCCTTTGCAGCGTTTTTAGGCAAATAAAATTTATTCATATATATGAGCAGTTTATCGCTTTTTCTGGTAGTAGTACTCACCGGAATTATATTGGTTA
>Ga0302215_10001619_pt1 | contig 15876 bp, 18 predicted proteins | sample II_Fen_N3_1_FD_194580 | JGI IMG/M metagenome (GOLD analysis project Ga0302215, IMG submission 194580) | Peat permafrost microbial communities from Stordalen Mire near Abisko, Sweden - II_Fen_N3_1 | ecosystem: Environmental > Terrestrial > Soil > Wetlands > Permafrost | place: Sweden: Abisko...
AACGATGTACATCGCATTGCGGACAGCGTAGATTTTTCATTTATAGATTGTTACGTAATTTATTGTGCGGTTTCTTCAATCACTAATTCATTTTCGCATCTGAAAATGCGACCTGGAAATTTATCCACCCAAAACAGATTGTGAGTGGCCATAAGTACAGTTGTACCTGATTTGCAAATGTTATAAAGTAATTCAACCAGCTCGTTTCCAGTTTGATTATCAAGATTACCGGTTGGTTCGTCTGCAAGAATTATTTCAGGTGAATTAAGCAAAGCACGTGCAATAACTATGCGTTGTTGTTCACCACCCGAAAGCTGATGTGGCATTTTAAGGGCTGAAGATAACATTCCAACTTGATTCAAAACTTCTTCAATACGTTCATCAATAGCGGTTTGATCTGTCCAATCTGTTGCTTTAAGTACAAATTCCAGGTTTTTATAAACACTACGATCAGTTAGCAATTGAAAATCCTGAAATACAATACCTACCTTGCGACGCAAAAATGGTACTTCGTTCATGTGTAGGTCATTCAAATCGTATCCAAGAACACCTGCTGTTCCATTATTTACAGGAACATCGTGGTAAATTGATTTTAATAGCGATGTTTTGCCACTTCCAACTTTGCCTAAAAGGTAAATAAATTCGCCAGAATGTATTTCTAGTTGTACATCTTTAAGAACAAGATTTTCTTGTTGATAAATGTCAACATCGACATATTTAATCAATAATTTTTTTTCCATAACTTAAGCTCAAGAAACAGTTTTATGATTCGGTTTGTAAATCAGGAATTTATTTGTGTCTTTTCTTTAACTCACGAGCTAAATCGTCCAATGAATAGCCTTTTGAAGTAAGCAATACAATCAGGTGGTATATCAAGTCCGACGCTTCATAAATAAACCCTTCTTCGGTTCCGTTAGTTGCTTCAATAACTGTTTCAACGGCTTCTTCGCCAACCTTTTGCGCCATGCGATTTACACCTTTTTTGAAAAGCGAAGTAGTGTACGAACCTTCTGGCATTTCTTTAAAACGAAGGGTGATGAAATCTTGTAGGTATTTTAAGAAAGTAATATCCCCTTCATTCTTTTCGTTCCAACACGTATCGGCACCTGTATGACACACCGGTCCAACAGGATGAACTTTAATCAACAGCGTGTCGTTGTCACAGTCTGGTGTGATTGAAACTACATTCAGAAAATTACCACTTTCTTCACCTTTTGTCCACAATCGGTTTTTAGTTCTACTGAAAAATGTAACTTGTCCGCTTTCCTTAGTCTTAGCGAGTGCTTCCTCATTCATGTAACCAAGCATCAATACTTTAGATGTCAATTCATCCTGAATAATTGCCGGAACAAGCCCATTTGTTTTTTGAAAATCGATATTCATTTATTTGTTTATTTTGCTTATGTGGCTAATAGTCTGCGAAATTACAAAAAAACACTCAAAACGGAATGGAAAAAGCAATGATTTAAAAAAATATTGTACTTTTGCTTCATTATTCAAAAGGAAAGTTGCCGGAGTGGTCGATCGGGACGGTCTCGAAAACCGTTGTACGGGCAACTGTACCGAGAGTTCGAATCTCTCACTTTCCGCAAAACAACCTTGCAGATTAATCTGCAAGGTTGTTTTTTTATAATATTTATAATTATAGGATTCCGCTGTTCGCAAGGATGGTTTCCATTTCGGATTGAACTTTCTGAGCTTCCACGCGGGCAGCGACTGCATAATCGGCTTCGGACGAAGCGTAGATGATTTGTCTTGACGAGTTCACTAACAATCCGCACGTGTTGTTTAATCCGTATTTAGCTACTTCCTGCAAGCTTCCACCTTGAGCTCCCACACCCGGTACTAACAAGAAATGAGTTGGAATAATGGCGCGGATATCCGTCAACATTTCAGCTTTGGTTGCTCCAACCACATACATCATGTTTTCATCGGTTCCCCAGTTCAAAGAGGTTTTCAGTACTTTCTCGAAAAGACGTTCACCGGTTTCGGCATCTTTCATAAACTGAAAATCGAAAGCACCTTTGTTAGAAGTCAAAGCCAGTAAAGTCACCCATTTGCCTTCGTAGGTTAGAAACGGAGTTACCGAATCTTCGCCCATGTAGGGTGCCACGGTTACCGAGTCAAATTCCATATTGCCAAAGAAAGTGCGGGCATACATAGCCGAAGTGTTTCCAATATCACCACGTTTTGCATCGGCTATGATAAACTGATCGTGATAATTTTCGCGGATGTAATCCACGGTACGCTCAAGTACTTCCCAACCCTCAATTCCAAGGCTTTCGTAAAAAGCCAAATTGGGTTTGTAGGCCACACAAAGATCGGCAGTGGCATCGATAATGGCTTTGTTGAATTCAAAAATCGGATCTTCGGTTACATCGAACAAATATTCCGGTATTTTGTCAATGTCTGTATCCAAACCTACGCAAAGAAAAGATTTTTTGCGTATTATGTTTTCAAATAATTCTTGTTTTGTCATAATTTAGGGGGCTTTTATAATTCGCTATCTTTTAATCTTTCGGTATTTTCGGCTACAATCAGGTTGTCAATAACCCCTTGAATATCGCCATTCATAAAGGCGGACAGGTTGTAAATGGTAAAATTAATGCGGTGGTCGGTAATGCGTCCCTGCGGATAATTGTAGGTGCGGATTTTTGCTGAACGGTCGCCGGTTGAAACCATGGTTTTACGTTTGGAGCCTATTTCGTCGAGGTATTTTTGATGTTCGATGGCATAAATACGCGACCGGAGTTCAATCATGGCCTTGGCTTTATTTTTATGTTGCGATTTCTCGTCCTGACATTGAACGGTAATTCCCGAGGGGATATGAACCAACCGAATGGCTGAATACGTTGTGTTTACAGACTGTCCACCAGCTCCCGAAGAACAAAAAGTATCTACTCTTACGTCGGATTCCTTGAGATCGATATCAAATTCTTCGGCTTCGGGCAATACAGCCACGGTTGCTGCCGAAGTATGAACACGTCCCTGAGTTTCGGTTTGCGGAACACGCTGTACGCGGTGAACGCCCGATTCATATTTCAACGTTCCATACACGTTTTCGCCGGATACAGTAAATATTATTTCTTTATAACCGCCCGATGTGCCTTCGCTGATATTGGTTATTTCAGTTTTCCAACCTTTCGATTCGCAGTATTTTTGATACATTTTAAATAAGTCGCCGGCGAAAATAGCGGCTTCGTCGCCTCCCGTTCCACCACGGATTTCGACAATCGAATTTTTATTATCTTCGGGGTCGGTTGGGACAAGCAGAAGCTTGATTTTTTCCTCCATCTCGGGGATTTTGGGTTCTATCTCGTCCACTTCGGCTTTAGCCATTTCACGCATTTCGGGATCGGATTCGTTTTCCAAAATTTCTTTGGCTTCCGACAAATGGGAGAGAGCCAGCTCATATTCGGTTTTGGCGGAAAGGATGCGTTCCAAATCGTGATACTCTTTGTTGAGTTTCACGAATCGTTTTTGATCTGAAATTACCGATGGGTCGGTTATTAAGGTCGAAATCTCTTCGAATTTGTGTTGTAATCCTTCTAATTTTTCTAAAATAGTCTTTTCTGCCATTCTACGATTGAATCTTATAATTGTTTAGTTGCACTGTTTTTTAGTTGTTTATTGCCGTGCGTTTTGACAGCCGAAAGACTGTTTTCTCTCCGCTCGGCTTCATCGCGCAGGTTGTGGATAAAGCGCTGCAATCGCCATTCCATGCTGGCTTTATATTGTTTTTTGGTGATAAAAATATTAAAAAACCACCCGAATCGTACATCCGTTATCAGTTCAAAATAATTGCCTTTTCCTTTAATTTGCCTCACGACAAATGCATTGGATAGGTTTTTTACAAATCCATTGGACTTGACCATATTCATGTTCACGGTATTATTTACTTTGTTCTCCTGGGTACTCCAGAGTTTACAATCTACAAACACATTAGGTACAGTGATGATTCCCGGCACGATGATATCGCCTGTAGATCTTAAAACCAATGTTTCCTTGTTGAACGAAGTCGATTTGAAATTGAACATGATAATTTCCTTTTTCTCCATGCGCATATTCATCCCCTTCAACGCCCAGTTGAAAAGTCCATCTAGGTTATAGCGCATCTGGTGGTCATAGGCTTTGGTCACTTCCAGGCAAACACTGTCCGAAGCATCGACATGTACCCGGCAAAATGTCGTAAATACACCATTTTTGTAGGTAGTTGATATCGAATCGTTGCCCGAGGCCGATACCATTTTTACGATAAGTATAAAAAACAATACGAAAATGTTTCTTCTTTTCATTAGCTGTCGGGAGCTTGTTGATAGTTTTATTTTGCTTGTTCCAGATTTTGTCTTCGCAGGCATTCTTCTTTAATATTGTCCGTAAATTTCTTTATTCGCCATTCCACAATGCTCTTGTATCTTTTTTTGGTAATAAAGATATTAAAGAACCACCCAAATTTTATCTTTACATTCGTAATAACTTGATATTCATTGTTGTTTGTCGGAACAAAAGTGATGCTTCCCACAGCATTTTTCAACAAAGTGCTTGAGTAAATAATATCGGCATCCGCTTTTATTTCGCGCGAATTGGTTTTATCTCTCTTTACAATTGCATCCACCTTTATATTTTTGAAAGTGGTGAAATGCGGAACTATAACATCGAATTTACCGTGAGTAATGCCTGTTTTACCATCGGTAATCGACGATTGCAGCACAAAAACAATTTCGTTGTTTTTACTTTGTAGCCCCAAATCTTTCAATGCCCAGTTGAAAAGATTATCCGGCGCATTGTGAAAGTCGCTTACCAGATAATCGGCTGTTTCCGAAGCAACTTTGGATGATATTTTCAATCGGGTAGTGTATTGAGTCTTAAACTCCTTATCTTCATAAACCGTTTGAATGCTGTCGTCCAGATTTGCTAACGTATTGGAAGCAAAAATTATAAGCAGTGTAAAAACAGTGAATATCTTTCTCATACCTTCCTTTCTGGTTTGTAATATAGGTCTATTACCGATAAATACAACGGTTTTGAAACGCAATTCGTTGCAAAATTACCATTTATTTAGCTGATTTGAAAATCAATTCGGTTGATTCGAAATCAAACCCTGACTTCAACGCCTTGCACTTTCAAAAATGCTTTTAATTCTGGTATTCCAATTTCTTTGTAGTGGAAAATACTGGCTGCCAAAGCTGCATCGGCTTTTCCTTCGTCGAATACGGTTACAAAATGCTCCATTGTTCCGGCTCCACCGCTGGCAATTACCGGTACATTCACAGCTTCGGAAACGGCCCGGGTAATATCCAGCGCAAAACCATCTTTCGTGCCGTCGTTGTTCATCGAAGTCAACAAAATTTCGCCGGCACCCAGTGCCACTGCTTGCTTTGCCCATTCCACGGTTTTAATGTCAGTCGGAATGCGACCACCATTCAGGAACACATACCATTCGCCATCAATAAATTTGGTGTCAATGGCCAATACCACGCATTGGCTGCCAAACTGGGAAGCCAAATCGCTTATCAGTTGGGGATTTCGTACCGCAGAAGTGTTGACCGATATTTTGTCGGCACCACATGCCAGCAATACCGAAACATCTTCCACACTCGAAATTCCTCCGCCTACTGTGAAAGGAATATTGATGTGTTTGGCAATGCGCGTCACCAGTTCCGACAGGGTTTTACGTTTCTCGTTGGTAGCCGTGATGTCCAGAAAAACCAGTTCATCAGCACCCATTTGGGCGTACAAAGCACCGAGTTCAACCGGATCGCCCACATCGGTTATGTTCTCGAAATTAATTCCTTTTACAGTTTTCCCGTTTTTGATATCCAAACAAGGAATGATTCGTTTTGCAAGCACGATTAAGAAGTTTATAGTCGGCAGTTGGCGGTCGGCAGAAAAAAGTTGACAGTAGGCAGTAGCAGTCGGCAAAAGCCAATATACAATTTGCAAAGTATCTTTTTTAGTTCTGTATTACACCAAACTTACCGGGGTTATTATTCATATACATTAAAAGCATTTCAAATTTAATGCTGAGTTTATTCAATCTAATGTGTTTATTTTTTAATGTTTTAATTACAACTAAGCGCGAAATTATGCCAAGCAGAGGTAATTTATAATATTCAGTTTTTCTTTCTCCCCACTGCTACTGCTTACTGCTACTGGCTACTGCTTTTAAAGCACTTTTCTCTTCATTCCAGCTTCCCAACGTTACGTTTTCAATGCAATTCACCGAATTTTTGTCGTATGGTTTTTCCACTCGAATGTAATTGGAGGTGAATCCCACCATTTGCTCGCCGTTGTGCCTGCTTTCCCAAAGCACCGGATAAGTTTTGCCCCGTTGGCTTTCGTAGAATGCTGCTGTTTTTATGTCCGAAAGCGTATGGAGCACTTCGCTTCTGCGTTTACGTTCCTTTAATAGCACCGAATGTTCAATGTCAAGCATTTTCGTTCCCTGACGTTCGGAATACGTGAAAACGTGAAGTTGCGAGATATCCAATGATTCAATAAATTGATACGATTGGTCGAAAAGTTCGTCCGTCTCGCCCCGCACTCCCACAATAACATCAACACCAATAAAAGCGTTGGGAATTAATCGTTTGATGGTTTCCACTTTGTACTGAAAGAGTTCCCGGTTGTACTTGCGCTTCATAATTTGCAGCACTTCATTGGTTCCCGATTGCAATGGAATATGAAAATGAGGCATAAAATGCTTGCTCGTTGCGATAAAATGAATCATTTCGTCGGTCAGTAGGTTGGGTTCGATAGACGAAATACGAAAACGGACATCATCAGTCAACGCATCCAGCGCTTTAACCAGATCGAAGAAATTTTCGTCGGTCGATTTTCCAAAATCACCTATGTTGATGCCGGTCAGAACAATTTCTTTAGCTCCATTCTTTATGGCCTCTCTGGCTGCCAGAACTGTATCGGCAATATTCGCATTACGGCTCCGTCCACGGGCAAATGGTATGGTACAATAGGTGCAAAAATAATCGCAACCATCCTGTACTTTCAAAAAATATCGGGTTCGGTCGTCGCGCGAAGTAGAGGGTTTAAACTCTTTGACATTATTGATATCAGTGCGATGAATTTCCGTGTTATTGTTTTCCAGATTGCTTAAATACTCGGTAATGCTGAACTTCTCATTGGCTCCGAGCACCATATCCACACCCTCGATGGCGGCAATTTCGTCCGGTTTCAACTGTGCGTAACAGCCGGTTACAATCATGAGTGCCTTGGGATGTTGGCGGTTCAGGCGATTGATGGCTTGACGGCATTTGTGGTCGGCGGTATCGGTCACCGAACAGGTATTAATGATGCACACATCGGCTTGTTCACCAGGTTTTGCTTTTACAAAACCCTCGTCGGACAATTGCTTGCCTATGGCTGAACTTTCAGCAAAATTCAGCTTGCAACCGAGTGTGTGGAAAATTACTTTTTTATCGTTGAATATGTTGTTATCAATCATTATAAGCTAAGGCTTTTGAAAGGTGCAAAGGTACAAAAAATAGTTTAAACGGGCAGTTTAATAAAGTTTCATTCTAAATGCAGTCTCTTAAAGGAATTCAACGCGCTTTATGTTTGGATGCTTTAAAAAAATGCGTACTTTTGTATTGAATTTTTCTATTACTTAAAACACTCCTTTACCAATTTTATGGAATACAATACCGTCATAAAGCCGAAAAACAAACTTTTTGAAGTTGATTTTAAAGAAATCTGGCAGTATCGCGATTTGTTTTCTTTGTTTGTAAAGCGCGACATAATTACCCAATACAAGCAAACTATCCTTGGGCCTGCGTGGTTTTTCATACAGCCCGCCATAACAACGATAATGTATATGATTGTGTTCGGTGGTATTGCCAAAATTCCAACCGATGGATTGCCTCAGCCAATGTTTTATATGGCAGGGATTGTATGCTGGCAGTATTTTGCCGATTGCTTAAACAAAACTTCTTCTACGTTTACTGCCAATCAGGGGATTTTTGGTAAAGTGTATTTTCCGAGACTAATCGTTCCGCTTTCTACAGTTGCTTCTGGATTAGTGAGAATGGGCATACAGTTTTTGCTATTTGTTGCCGTGTATATTTACTTTCTGCTAACCGGCGTTCATGTTGCTCCAAACGTCTATATTTTACTACTTCCGCTTATAATTGTCATGTTGGCCGGCTTATCGCTTGGTTTCGGAATCATTATTTCGTCCATGACTACCAAATATCGCGACTTGACTATTCTTTTTACGTTTATTGTTCAGCTTTGGATGTATGCTACACCAATTATTTATCCGCTTAGCACCATGTCCCCAAAACGTCAGTGGATAATGGCTCTCAATCCGGTAACTTCATTGGTTGAAACTTTTAAATACGGCACCATGGGCGTCGGAACATTCAGTTGGGGACAACTGGGTTATAGCTTTGGTTTTATGGTTGTTCTACTGGTAATTGGAATTGTAGTGTTTAATAAGGTTCAGCGGAGTTTTATGGATACGGTGTAACTACGAATTACACGAATATAAAACGAATTATACTAATTGTATGGCGGAAATATTGTTCAAAGATGAAAGCTATAAAATTATTGGTTCTTGTATGAAAGTTCATTCAGCTTTGGGTGTTGGATTCTCAGAATCAGTTTATCAAGAAGCACTTTCATTACAATTTTTAAAGGATGAAGTTCCTTTTGAAAAAGAAAAAATTTTAGATGTTTATTTTGACGGAATAAAATTAAAGAAGCATTTTAAAGCAGATTTTGTCTGTTATAATTCTATAATTGATGAATTGAAATCCAATCCGTTTATTCACTCAGATAATATTAAACAAACCAGAAATTATTTAAAATCCACAAAATTTAAATTAGGTCTTTTAGTCAACTTTGGCGAAAGGAGTCTGGTTTATAAACGTATTCTTAATTAGTCTAATTCGTAATCATGAGGTACCTATATATTTTTGCAACCCTATTCTTTACCATTTACGGACAAATGATCCTTAAATGGAGAATTCTTAAGATAAACTGGAGTATGCCTCATACAGGTATTTGGGATATGATTGTTTCGTATGCCAAGTTTCTGATTGATCCTTTTATCTTTTCGGGATTTTTGTCGGCCTTTGTGGCTTCGGTTTGCTGGTCGATGGCTATGACCAAGTTTCAGATAACCGAAGCCTATCCGTTTATGAGCCTGGCACCGGCCATCGTTTTCTTATTGGGCGTGTGGTTATTAGGCGAAACATTTACGATTGGTAAAGTAGTTGGATTAGTGTTGATTATTGCGGGGTTGATTGTGACTGTAAAATTTTAAAGAGATGAAGAAATTAGCTGTAATCGGAGCCAGTTATTTGCAGTTGCCGCTTGTTCTGAAAGCAAAGGAAATGGGTATTGAAACGCATTGCTTTGCGTGGGAGGAAGGAGCAGTTTGCAAGGGGATTTCCGATTATTTTTATCCTATTTCCATTCTTGATAAAGTGGAAATTTTGGAAATATGCAAGCAAGTTGGAATAAATGGGATAACGACCATTGCTTCGGATGCCGCTGTTCCAACCGTTAGTTTTGTTGCAAACGAGATGAAATTAATTGGGAATAAAGTGGAAGATGCGTTGGCTGCTACGGATAAATATTGGATGCGTCAACGATTTGCCGAGAACTCGGTTTCATCACCAAAGTTTGTAATTGCTGATGAGAATTATTCGGTTGAGAATTTTAGAATTCCGTTGATTGTCAAGCCTACAGATCGTTCAGGAAGTCGTGGTGTGAAGAAGATTGAAGATTTAATACAGCTTTCGGAAGCCGTTAAACGTGCTCAAAACGAATCATTTTCACATCAGGCAATTATAGAAGAATATGTGTCAGGATCGGAGGTAAGTGTTGAAAGCATTTCGTGGGAAGGGAAACATTATATATTGGCCATAACCGACAAGGTAACCACCGAAGAGCCTTATTTTGTGGAATTAGAACATCATCAGCCCAGTCTGTTGCCTGATGAAGTTCAACATAAAATAAAACATGAAACGTTGAAAGCGCTCGATGCACTGAATGTGATTTACGGTGCAAGTCATGCTGAATTCAAAATTACTTCGGAAGGCGAAGTTTATGTTATCGAAGTAGGAGCGAGGATGGGTGGCGATTTTATCGGTTCGCATTTGGTTCGCCTTTCAACCGGTTACGATTTTCTGAAAGGGGTGATTGATGTTGCTTTAGGAGATTTTGAAGCACCTGAATTCAATCAGACGCTTTGTTCAGGAGTGTATTTTTTATGTAAGGAAACAGAGAATATCTTGAGTATTATTCAGAATTCTAAAGCATATCCCGAAATTACCGAAGCTGAAATCACCGATAAGGAGCTTCGAAGTATTCAGTGTAGTGCCGACAGAAGCGGATATTTTATTTATCAGGCCGAAAAACGATTTAAGTTATGACAAAACCACATTTATCTATTGTAACCACCTTATATAAATCGGAGCGATTCCTGGATGCGTTTGTAGCCCAATGTGAGGCTGCTATGACTGCCATTGAGTGCGAAAGTTACGAAATTGTATTTGTAAACGATGGTTCGCCGGATAATTCGTTGAATAAGGTTTTGCAGATTAAGGAAAGCAATCAGCACATAGTTGCCGTTGATTTGTCCCGGAACTTTGGGCATCATTATGCCATTATGGCTGGCTTGAGTTGTGTTTCAGGCGATTATGTTTTTCTGATTGATTGCGATCTGGAAGTTCCGCCTACTCATATCCCTACTTTTTATCAAACATTCTTTGAGTCCGGAAATTGTGATGTGGTTTACGGCGTTCAGGAGGTGCGCAAAGGTTCGTTTATTGAGCGAACGGTGGGCGGATTGTTTTATAACTTCTTCAATAACCTGACTGACACCCGGATTCCGGAAAATTTACTTACCGAACGCTTAATGAGCAGACGGTATGTGGATGAATTAATCAAAATGGGCGACAAGAACATTTTTATGGCCGGTATGATGCAATGGATTGGTTTCAAGCAAATACCGATCACCATTAAAAAAGGGCAACGCGATGGAAAAAGCACCTATACGCTTGGTAAACGGATTGCGCTGAGTATGCAGGCCATTACTTCGTTCTCGTCTTATCCGCTGATTATGTTGTTCCGAATCGGTTTTTTCATTTCGTTTATCAGTGTCCTGACCGGTGTTTATTTTATCGTGGATAAACTGATTTATCCCGAGGTGGTATTGTCAGGATTTACCTTTTTGATTGTTGCTTTGCTTTTTTCCACCGGAATTATCGTGACTTCGCTTGGGATTCTGGGCATTTATATCGATAAGCTTTTTAATCAAACCAAAAACAGACAACGGTTTATTGTGAAGGATATTTATAAATAGTCTGTACATTATGGAGAAACGAAATAAAATTGTTATTTTTGGTGTCAGCGACTTTGCCAGTCAGGTGAGTTTTTATCTGAAAAACGATTCCGATTTTGAAATTGTGGCTTATACGGTTAATGCTGCATACATTCAAGATAAGACCTTTCAAGGTTTACCCGTAGTTGATTTTGAAGATGTTGAGAAAATCTATCCACCGGATGAGTATCGGATGTTTGTGGCTATCGGATATCATAAACTCAATTCGTCCCGCGAAGCAAAATTCAACGACGCAAAAGCAAAAGGATACAAACTGATTAGTTATATTTGCTCAAAGAACTCGTACTGGAATGATTTGCAAGTGGGTGAAAACTGCTTTATCATGGAAGGAAATATTTTTATGCAAAATGTAAAAATTGGTGATAATGTGATATTTGCCATAGGCAATAAAGTCGGACATGATTCGGTGATTGAAGCAAACTGTTTTATCACTTCCAATGTTATGATGGGAGGATTTTGCACCATTCGGAAGAATACTTTTATTGGGATGAGCACTGTGATTAAAGACAAAACCACTATTGGTGAACGAAACATACTGGGAGCGGGCTCCATTATCCTCAAGGATACCCGAAACGACTCTTCGTTTCTAACTAAATCCACCCCAATAACACCCGATCCGAATAACCTGATTCAGGATTTTATTTGAAAATATTTCCTATAAACTCAAAACTATAAACTCATAACTTCTAAAATATGGATGCTAACGAATTTATTAAGAACTTTGCCGCACAATTTGACGATACGGATGCTTCGGAATTTAATCTTGATACACGATTCCGGGAATTGGACGAATGGTCGTCGCTGAATGCGCTTGCTATTTTGAACATGATAAGCAAAAAATACTCGGTTGTTCTAAAACCCGAGGAAATGAAGCCAACGAAAACTGTTCAGGAATTATTTGATTTAGTAAGCAGCAAGCAGTAAACAGTAAATAGTAAGCAGTAAGCAGTAAGTAGTAAGTAGTTCTGAGTATTGAGTCCTGAGTTGAGGAGTATTTACTCAAAACTGCCCATTATAAACTGCCCACTGCGAATTACAAACTCTATCTCATAACTCAATACTATAATCATGAATCCATTTACATTAGCGGGAAAGACAATTTTGGTAACGGGGGCTTCATCCGGTATAGGACGAGCTATAGCTGTTGTTTGTTCGCAAATGGGGGCTAAGTTGGTTATTACCGGTCGTAATGAGGTGCGGTTGTCCGAAACACTTTCCATGCTGGCAGGAGATGGGCATACCCAGATTTGTGCTGATTTGACCAATTCTTCGGAGTTGGCGAATTTGATTGAAAGTTTACCAAAACTAGATGGGCTGGTGAATAATGCGGGTGTAGCAAAGTCGTTGGTTCTCCAGTTTACCGAACAGGTTGATGTTGATGAAATTATGCAAATCAATGCATTGGTCCCCATTCATTTAACCCGATTGGTTATTCAAAACAAGAAACTGAATAAAGGTGCTTCGTTGGTGTTTATTTCGTCGATAAACGGGAATAATTGCGCCTATATCGGCAGTTCCATTTATGCAGCTTCGAAGAGTGCTATTACCGGCTTCATGAAATCCGTTGCGTTGGAACTTGCACCCCGTGGTATCCGGGCAAATTGTATTAATCCGGGAATGATTGAAACGGACTTACTTAAATCGGGGAGTATTGGTGAGGAGGAATTGGAAAAAGACCGCTTGAAATATCCACTTAAACGGTACGGAAAACCCGAAGAAGTAGCTAATGCTGTCGTATTTTTATTGTCGGACGCTACTCAGTGGATTACGGGCAGCAGCTTGTTGATTGATGGGGGATATACCTTGCAGTAGGCAGTAAACGGTAAGCAGTAAGCAGTTGCTGGTTTAAACACATGATTAATTTTAATATTTTCATCTCCCTTTAGGGGTTACGGGTCATATGGAAGCATACATAAAAGCAATATCTTATTTTTTACCGGAAAAAGTTGTTACAAACGATGATTTAGTAAAGGAATTTCCTGAATGGACGGTTGATAAAATTGCAGGGAAAGTGGGTGTGTCTGAACGTCATGTGGTTTCGGGTAATGAGACTGCTGCTGATATGGCAACTTGCGCAGCTGAGAAGTTATTTAATGAGCATGCGATTGATCGCTCTGTCATTGATTTTGTGTTGCTTTGCACACAAAGTCCTGATTATTATTTACCCACATCGGCTTGTATTATTCAAAACCGATTGGGCTTGTCCACTTCTTGCGGTGCCTTGGATTTTAATTTGGGATGTTCGGGCTTTGTGTATGGTTTATCGTTGGCTAAGGGTTTGATTGCCGGAGGAATTGCCAAAAACGTTTTATTGCTAACGGCCGAAACGTATTCTAAACATATTCACCCTCAGGACAAAGGCAACCGTACTATTTTTGGTGATGCTTCGGCTGCCACTTTGGTTTCGACCAATGGATTTGCTACCATTGGTGATTTCAGTTTGGGTACCGATGGGCGTGGTGCTGAAAACCTGATTGTACGTAAAGGTGGATTGAGACAACCCAATGCTGCGGAAGACACCGTGATTGATGAATCGGGTAATCTCACTTCATCTGATTATCTGTTTATGAATGGAGGTGAGATATTTAATTTCACGGCTGAAGCAGTTCCTGTTTTAGTGCAGCAAACACTGGAAAAAAATCTGTTGAAACAGGAAGACATTCAGTTATTTGTGTTTCATCAAGCCAACAAGTATATGATGAATTACCTACGAAAACTCATTGATATTGAGCCGGAAAGGTTTTATTTCTTTTTGGAAAATGTTGGAAATACGGTTTCTTCAACTATTCCAATTGCTTTGTACGAAGCGCAACATGAAGGAAAATTGCAGGGCAATGTTCTGATTGCCGGTTTTGGGGTTGGGTATTCCTGGGGAGCAACAGTTCTGAAAATGATTAATGATAAGTGATTAATGTTTAAAATTCTACGTTCTGTTTTTGATTGGAGAATAGTTCTTGGTTTCTTTATTATTGCTTTTCCCAAGATCGTTATTTTCTTAACAGCATGGTTGTGTGCTCATACTCAACCTGCTTTTTTGGTTCCGGTTTGGTCGGATGAATTATCCCTCTGGCATGAAGTGTTATCATTTAGTCAGAAAGGTTTAAATTTCGGATATTATACAATTAATGAAGTCGTTCCAAGTTATCTTTCATTTGGTACTCATGGTTTTGGAACGGTTTCGGTATATGCTTTATTTGCACATGAGTTTGGGTGGAATACCTTTTCCATCACGATTGCCAATGTTTTTTTCTTGCAAATAGCTTACTTTTTTTTCCTATTGTTAGTTTTACCAACTAAAAAACAGCTCTTATATATATTGTTTTTTTCGGTTTCATTCACTCCGTTGATTCTCTTTTGCACCACTTCCATGTCCGAATTATTGAATTATTCAGTGATTCTTGTTTATTTCGGATTACTTTACAAATATTTCAAAAAAGGCTGGAAAGCACTTTTTGTTGCATTAACCCTTTTTTGTGTCTGGGTTTCATTCATCCGTATTATTTATATTATTCTTTTCATTCCAGTTTTGTTCAAAAGAAAAACGGAATTTCGAATGGATAAAAAATTCTTTTTCCACTTTCTTCTGTGGCTTGTTTCCGCTATTATACTGGTTGTTCTGAATGGTTTATTTGTTTCTCCTTATCCCGATTCTTATCTGAACGAGTTATTCTCAAGCGCTTGTGTCGGAGAATTTATCCGTAATTTCGCCATTCACTTTTTACAAAATACAGTTAATTTCATTAATCCGGTATCAGAAAATCTGATTCAGGTTGTAGAACGATATTTTATCATTTTCGTAACAATTTATAGTTTGCTGAAATCTAATGTTTTACATTCAAAAACAAAAAAGATTGAAATAGAAAATTTTATTGTATTTTTGATTCTCAGTTTATTTGTCTTTATCAATATTGCTGCTTACGACGTGTTTGATTGGCGTGATTATAGGGTTTTAGCACCTGTGCTTTTTGGTTGCATTCTTTTCCTTATTGTAAATAAAAAACAGTTTATTTCTACTAGCACTTTGATAATAAATGTGTTTGTTGTACTTGTTCTGATTTTCTCGCCAACTGTAATCGAATCATTTAAGGCAAATAGATTCGTTAAACCTGTTGAAAACAAGATGTTGTCTGCCATAAAATATGAAAAGAATGCACCTTCAAAATTTGAGAATACACTTGTTGTTCAACAGTTTGACACAAAAACGGTATTGAATGTACCGGCAGGAATCGGAATTACTTTTTGCGATAACATTACTGATAAATTAAACTCAAAATATATCTATTCAATCAAAGAACTAAAGTTATCAAGCTATCAATTGGTTGAATATGATAAATCAGGATTTTTATATAAAAAGAAGTCGGAAAAATAATCAACTACCAACTATAAACTATAAACTAAGATGATACCATTCAATAAGCCCTATCTCACCGGGAAAGAAGCCCATTATATGTACGAAGCCGTTTTTACAGGAAAACTGTCAGGCAACGGTATGTTTACTCAGCGTTGCC
>Ga0302215_10001620_pt1 | contig 15869 bp, 10 predicted proteins | sample II_Fen_N3_1_FD_194580 | JGI IMG/M metagenome (GOLD analysis project Ga0302215, IMG submission 194580) | Peat permafrost microbial communities from Stordalen Mire near Abisko, Sweden - II_Fen_N3_1 | ecosystem: Environmental > Terrestrial > Soil > Wetlands > Permafrost | place: Sweden: Abisko...
CTTTCGGTATCGTAAAAATGATTAATGACATATTCGGTCAGTTTCAGCGCATGATTCAGCCAATTTTCATCAAAAGTAACCCTATAAAGCGAAACAAAAGCACTTATCGTAAACGCGTAATCATCCAGAAAGGCTGCAATAGTAGCTTTTCCGTTTTTATAATTGCGGGAAAGGCTGTTGTTGTCCGCTTTCATATTCTGGAGAATGAAATCAGCATTTTTCAGAGCCATTTTCAGGTATTCCGGTTCATCAAACGTGCGGTATGCATCGCAATATCCTTTGAGCATAAGTGCATTCCAGGCTGTAAGAATTTTGTCGTCGAGTGCAGGTCGAATCCGTTTCGATCGTCTATTCAACAATAATTCTTTTGCTTCATTGATGCGGGTCAACAATTCTTCTTCAGTTATTTTAAAAGCGTTGGCAATCCTCTTATCATCATCCGCTTTAAATAAAATGTTTTGATTGCTTTCCCAGTTTCCTTTTTGAGTTACCTGATAATAATCCTGTATCAAACTTGCCTTTGTTCCTAAAGCTGACTGTAATTCATCGTAAGTCCATACGTAGAATTTTCCTTCTACACCTTCGCTGTCGGCATCTAACGACGAATAAAAACCGCCTTCAGGGGAAGTGAGTTCACGATTTATAAAGTTGAGTGTTTCTGCCACAACAGTTTTGTAAGCCGGATTTTTGGTCAGTTGGTATGCCGCAGAATATAAACTTACGAGTTGGGCATTGTCGTACAGCATTTTTTCGAAATGCGGAACTTTCCAGACTTCATCAGTAGAATAGCGCGAAAATCCTCCACCAATCTGGTCGTAAATTCCACCTGTTGCCATTTTGTTTAACGTTGTGGTCACGGCTTTCAAAGCCTCTTTATTCCCGGTTAAATAATGAAAGTGCAGCAAAAACTGATAACCGGTTGGCATGGGAAATTTGGGCGCGCTGCCATAACCGCCGTGTGTAAAATCGATATTGCTTTTGAAGTCGTAGAAAATATCTTCCAAATCCTTTAGGGTAACTTCCGGCTTTTCCGAAACGGCATCGGAATAAATCATTTCATTGTTTATTATTCCAGTGGTGAGGTATTTTGCCTGTTCTTCAGCTTTATCCGGGTTTTGTTCAATAAATTCCGAGACATGCGAGAGCATATCCAGCCATTGTTCTTTCCGGAAATAAGTTCCTCCATAAATCGGCCGACCATCCGGCAACGCAATGCAATTCAGCGGCCAACCACCCCGTTCGGTGAGCAATTGAACGGCTGTCATATATACCTGATCGATATCCGGACGTTCTTCGCGATCCACTTTTATGGCTACGAAATGTTCGTTCATATAGTTGGCAACTTCTTCGTCTTCGAAACTCTCATGTTCCATCACATGGCACCAATGACAAGCTGCATACCCAATGCTGATAATCATGTTTTTGTTTTCTTTCCGGGCTTTTTCCAATGCTTCTTCACCCCACGGATACCAGTCAACCGGATTATGTGCATGCTGCAACAGATATGGACTGCTTTCGTGAATAAGATGGTTGGTATATTTGTTTTCAGTAGAGTTCATGCGTATTCATTTTTAAATTGTCCATAATAAACCAAAGTAAGCGGTAGTAAAACTGTCGGTCAAAAAGCTGTGTCCGGCCGAAAAGATAATATGAAACTTTTCGGAAGCATTTATAGAACCACCAATACTAAAAGCTGCAACAGGATTCGTTGTCACTGCATCGGCTGTATGATAATAAAGTTCTTCGCCGAGCGTAACCACCGACGATAAATCATATTGAGCTTCCCAACCCGCGAAAAACCAGTTTTTATTGCCGGTTCCCGGATTTATCCAGTATCCGGCACCTCCATATGAGGTCAGCTTTCCCCATGATTTCTGAACCCAGACAGGGATAAAAAACTGTGCACGACCATTGCTGAACTCATTGTTTTGTATGGTTGGAATTTCAACGACCGGAAAAGTGCCAATTTGAGGAACCTCCTCTGTTTCCTGCACAAAACGATATTTAACACCCAGTTCTGTAGTTGCATAACCGAATTTAAAACCATTTTGAGGTGAGTAATCATAATTCATTGGCAAAATCAAATGAACCTGAACGTTTGGAACCAATCCATAGTTCACCTCCACATGCGGGCTCGTCCCCGACCATGCATTGGTACGAAATATATTTGTGGTGGAAATATAATATTCCCAGTGCCGGAAGTCAACAGGTTGAGGGTCGTCGGTAAAATATGGCGGCCCTGCAATAATCTGCTGTTCTGAAAAAATAATCAGAAACAAGGATAAAAGAAAACATCTCGTTTTCAAGTTATACATAGTTGCGTTTTTTTTGTTTTGGGCTCATTTTTGAATCCACCGACCATTTGCCGGCACCATAAATGAATAAAAAAATCAAAAGCAATGTCATGGCAAAATCGGTTCGATATTCATGCATAAACGGCAAAAATCCTTTACCAAGCAGCATGGGTAACTTTGTGGTTACAAAAGCAACCATCATAATGATAAATGGCGGAATGGAAGCCAGTCGGGTCAATAAACCAAGAATGATAAGCGTTCCGCAAATGATTTCGAAAGCGCCTGTAAAATAGGCCCAAAAGGCAGGATTACTGAATCCTATTTTCAAAAAACGTCCGGTTCCCAGCAGTTCGGGAAACAAATATTTTTGAATTCCTTCAGTCAGAAATATCTGCCCGACGACTAATCTGACCAATATTATTTTCGTATTGTTTACATCGGTTACAATAATTGATGTAAACCAGTTTGATGTTTTCATTTTTGTTGAAAGTTAAATGGTTATGATAATACCTTTTCAATTCATATAACAAATAACTGAGAATTGTGTTTTAACTTCATCAAAAGAGCTGTTGATAGCTTCGCAATTGAAAAGAGAAACAGCCGGTCGCATGGTTGCAACCGGCTGTTCATTCTTAATGTCCTAAATTTTTTTTACAAGTTTATCCATTCTTCCACGGTAATCACATCGGCATTGCGCGAAAAAACCTTGGTGGCCAGTACGCGGTGCACTTCTTCGTCGCCATCAGCACACCCATCCGATAACAGGGTAATCCGGTAATCTTTATCAATCGCTTCGCGTAAAGTGGATAAAATGACTCCGCTGGTTGAAATGCCTGTAAGAACCAAATGCTGTATGCCTTGTGAACGCAAAACCACTTCGAGGTCGCTACCGGTAAAAGCACTGTAACGGCGTTTGATGACGATAATTTCACCGGGAAGTGGTGCAACAGCATCAGCAATTTTCATTAATTCGTTGTTATTACCATTTCCTAACCGGGCTTTGCTTGCCGAAAAGCTTTTATTGTTCGGGCTTACTTCGGGCATTCCGGGTCTGAATCCAACGACTACATATATAACGGGTATGTTGTTGGTGCGTGCATAAGCAATGGCTTTAGCAATATTACCGGGAGTTTCATTGCCGGCCGGCAACATACCAATCATAGCAATCTGCATATCCATAACCAACAGAGCTGTGTTTTGATTATTTGTGTTCATATCTTACTTATTAAATGTTTTTCATAACTACATTTTCTTCCTCCAGTTTTTGCCGGTTCTTTTTATTCAACTTGTCTTTCCTCAAAAAACCGGAAAAAACAAGGACAACGATGATAGCAATCATTCCCTGAAACAACAATGTGTTCGGTGCGCCGATTTGCTGTGAAATAGTACCGATTAACAAACTACCCATTGGCATCATTCCGAAAAAAGCCAGTGCAAAATAACTCATAACCCGACCTCTCATGAGCGGATCCGATTTTACCTGAATGATTGTATTGGAAATTGTTGTCAGCGACATCATGCCAAATCCGGTAATGGTTGCAAACAACATAGCTAAAGGGAAATAGTTGATTTGTGAGAAAAGCATTAAACAGACACCAAAAATGATGGAATTGATTAATAAAATAATTTTTAAATCTGTATCGGGTTTTAATGATGCAAGAAAGAAAGCTCCACACAAAGCACCAACTCCGATAAAACTATTGATATAACCAAAGGTAATGGCGTCGCCTTTAAAGATTACCTTTGCAAAAATGGGCAAAAGAGTGTTATAAGGCAATACCAACAGACTCATAATGGCAAGCATAAGCAATATCATTCCTATGGCAGGTGTGTTTTTCAGGTAAACAAAACCTTCCACCAGTTCGGAACTGATTTTCTTTTTTACAAGTTTGGGTTGGTATGGTGGTAGTTTCATTAGTAGCAATGAGATGATTACGGCCAGAAAACTCAACGCATTCAGCGAAAAACAAATTCCTGCACCCAACTTTTGCAATATGATTCCTGACAGAGCCGGTCCTAACACCCTGGCCAGATTAACCATTGAAGAATTCAAGGCCAAAGCATTCGGTAAATCTGCTTTATCATGGATAATTTCATGCACCATGGGTTGCCTGGCAGGCATATCAAAGGCATTGACAATGCCCAAAATAACGCTTAGGGTAAGTATTTCCCAAACGGTGTAATGATTGGTAAATATAAGAATGGCCAGTAAAACAGCCTGCATCATTGCGGCAGTTTGGGTGATTAGCATTATTTTATAGCGGTTGTAACGGTCAGAAACAATGCCGCCGTACAACGAAAGCACGAACGATGGAAACTGGGTAGCAAAAACGGTAATACCAAGCATAAAAGCCGAATGGGTCATGGTGTAAACCACCCAACTCACGCCGGTACGCTGCATCCATGTACCAATCAGCGAAACTGATTGCCCCATGAAATATAACTGGTAATTCCTGCTTCGAAATGCCCTAAACGTATTTATTTTTAAATTCATTTTCTATAAAAGTCTTCTAAAGTATCATTCTTTATGTTTACCGGCAAATCTTTTGCTCGAAAATAAACTTAGCATCGATATTCCTGCCAGAAACACAATCATCGAAAGATTATTATTGGTTGAAATCCTGGCAAAACGGAAAAGCAAATAGCCGATTACCAGATTAAATAAGGCCCAAAGCACATTCAATGTTGGCGAAGACAAACCTATGCCGTGTGGTTTAGAAAACGGAGTAGGGAAACGGTTTCCAGAAATACCGTGAACAAAGTGAGGGACAAAATTGGCCAAAATCATTCCAGCCAGCAAACCGCATATATAATGATACCATTCCATATTATTCTATTTTATTTTTATAAGTTTATGCAACACGGGTAGCGCCTCTGCCAGAATCTTTTTTTCATCTTCAGTAAGCGATTCTTCAATCAACTCTTTCAACCATTCGTCGCGGTCATATCTCACCTGTTCTACGAATTTCACTCCCGAATCAGTCAGCGAAATATATACTTTTCGTTTGTCTTCGGTCGATGTGGTACGTTTAATCACATCCTGTTTTTCCAGTTTGTTTAAAATCTGCGACATGGATTGGGTTTTAATCCTTGTCAGTACCGCTAGCTCCGAAGGTAATAGTGAAGTGTTTTTGGCAATGTGTTTGATGGTCTCCAGTTCGGTCATTGAATAAGTATCAACCGAATATAACTGTTTTCTTAACCCTTTGTGGAGTGCGGAAACCACCGCCCTTAATGATGAAGATAGTTCTGATGAATTCATGTGTGTATGCTAACTTATAAGTTTACCTTACAAAATTACAACCCTTTTTTCTATGAACTTCATTATGTAGGAAAATTTATGAATTATTAGCCAATTTAATTGGATTTAAACGGAAACAGCCAGTCACATTGCTGCAACCGGCTGTTTTCTTAAAGTCCCTCTCCTTGAGGAGATGGATTTATGGTGAGGTCAGTATTCGTCCCAACTCTTAATCTTAATATCTTCAAAACTCATAGTGCAGAAGGCATTAATAAAGGCCGAAGCCAAACGTGCATTGGTGAATAAAGGAATGTTGAAGTCAATAGCTCCGCGGCGAATGATATAATCGTTTGCTAACTCGCGTTTTGAGCTGTTTTTCGGAATATTTATAACCAGATCAAATTCTTTGTTGGAAATCATATTCTTTACATTCAGATCGCCCTCTTCATCAGGCCAGTTTACAGCAGTGGCATACACACCATTTTCTTTCAGGAATGTTTGTGTCCCGCGGGTGGCGTAAAGTTCGTAACCTTTTCGTTGCAATAAACGGCATGCATCCGACAGTTCCACTTTCGATTTTGGTTCGCCCGACGAAATCAGAATTCTTTTCTTCGGAATACGGAAACCCACCGAGAGTAATGATTTCAGAATTGCTTCGGAAAAATCGTCACCAATGCAACCCACTTCACCGGTTGAAGCCATATCCACACCCAAAACAGGATCTGCCTGTTGCAAGCGTGCAAATGAGAATTGTGAAGCTTTGATTCCTACATAATCCAAGTCGAAGGCCGATTTTTCAGGCTTTTCAACCGGTAGTCCAAGCATAACTTTTGTTGCCAGTTCGATAAAGTTTATTTTTAAAACTTTGGAAACGAATGGGAAACTGCGCGACGAACGAAGATTACATTCAATTACTTTGATATAATTGTCGCGTGCCAGGAACTGAATATTGAACGGTCCTGAAATGTTCAGCGATTTAGCAATTTCACCTGCAATTTTCTTGATACGGCGGATTGTTTCCACATAAATTTTTTGTGGAGGAAATTGCGTGGTGGCATCACCTGAGTGAACACCGGCAAATTCCACATGTTCGGAAATGGCATAAACCAAAATCTCGCCTTTATTTGCAACCGCATCAATTTCAATCTCTTTGCAACGCTCAATAAACTCCGAAATAACCACAGGATGCTTTTTCGACACATCGGTTGCCAGTTTCAGGAAGTTTTCAAGCTGTGAAGCGTCGTAGCACACGTTCATGGCAGCACCCGAAAGCACATACGAAGGACGAACCAAGACAGGATATCCGATTCCGTCGACAAATTCGTTGACATCTTCGAAGGTAGTCAATTCTTTCCAGCGTGGTTGGTCAATTTTCAACGTGTCCAACATGGACGAGAACTTGTGGCGGTCTTCTGCGCGGTCAATATCAACAGCTTGTGTACCTAAAATAGTAACGTTTTCACCTGCTAATTTCAGTGCTAAATTGTTTGGAATCTGTCCGCCTGTAGAAACAATTGTTCCCATTGGATTTTCCATTTCAATTATATCCATCACCCGTTCGAAACTCAATTCGTCGAAGTAAAGGCGGTCGCACATATCATAGTCGGTCGAAACGGTTTCAGGATTATAATTTATCATTACCGAACGGAAACCTTCTTTACGTATGGTCATCAGCGCATTTACACCACACCAGTCGAACTCAACCGACGAACCGATACGATAAGCACCGGAACCAAGAACCACCACCGAACGGTGATCACCCAGGTATTTTACATCGGTTGCCGTTCCACCGTAAGTCAGATATAAATAGTTGGTTTGTGCCGGATATTCAGCGGCCAGCGTGTCAATTTGTTTTACAACCGGAACAATGCTGCGACTTTTACGGTGCTGACGGGTCAGTTTTATTTTTTCATCAATTTCGTCACTGCTGCATTTGGTGACCAAACGAGTAATCTGGAAATCGGAAAATCCCATTTCTTTGGCTCGGTGCAAGACATCATCCGGCAATTCAGTCAGCGAATTGAATGTTGCCAATTCGTGTTCTTTTTCGACGATTGCCTTAAGTTTAAATAAGAACCATCGATCAATTCTAGTCAATTCATGCAGTCTGTCAACTGTATAACCGCTGTGAAGCGCCTGTGCCAGATAAAATACACGTTTGTCGGTAGGTTGGTTTAAAGCCGTATCCACATCGTCGGCATAAAAATCTTTGTTAGCCACGAATCCGTGCATGCCAAGCCCAATCATGCGCAGTCCTTTTTGAAATGCTTCTTCAAAGTTACGTCCTATTGACATAATTTCGCCAACCGACTTCATGCTTGATCCCAATTGACGCGAAACGCCCTGGAATTTACCCAAATCCCAACGTGGAATTTTACAAACAATATAATCCAATGCCGGCTCAAAGAATGCCGAAGTGTCTTTTGTTACTGAGTTTTTCAATTCCGGTAATCCATAACCAAGTCCCAATTTAGCGGCTACAAAAGCCAACGGATATCCGGTTGCTTTGGATGCTAATGCTGACGAACGGCTCAGACGAGCGTTTACTTCAATCACGCGGTAATCTTCCGAGAATGGATCGAAAGCATATTGCACATTACATTCACCCACAATTCCAATGTGGCGTATTATGCGTATAGCCAGTTCACGCAGTTTGTGGTACTCGCGGTTTGTAAGTGTTTGCGAAGGAGCCACAACAATACTTTCGCCTGTATGAATTCCCAGTGGATCGAAGTTTTCCATATTACAAACTGTAATACAGTTGTCGTATTTGTCGCGAACCACTTCATATTCAATTTCTTTCCAGCCTTTTAATGATTTTTCAACTAAAACTTGTGAAGAATAAGCAAATGCTTTTTCAACCAATGCTCTTAGTTCAGCATCGTTGTCGCAAAATCCACTACCCATACCACCCAAGGCATAAGCAGCACGAACGATAACCGGATAACCTAATTCATTTGCAGCACGAACAGCATTTTCAAGATCGTTTACCGCTTCACTTTTAATATAATTTACTTCAATTTCGTGAAGTTTCTGATTAAAAATTTCACGGTCTTCGGTGTCAATAATCGATTGTACAGGTGTTCCAAGAACACGGACATTATATTTTTCAAAAATCTTATCGCGGTATAATGCAACTCCACAGTTTAACGCCGTTTGTCCTCCAAATGAAAGGAAAACGCCGTCAGGACGTTCTTTTTCAATAACCCGTTCAACAAATTCAGGTGTAACCGGCAGGAAATATACTTTGTCGGCAATTCCCTCCGAGGTTTGTACGGTGGCAATGTTTGGATTGATCAGAACGGTTTCAATTCCTTCTTCTTTCAGTGCTTTCAATGCCTGTGAACCGGAATAATCAAATTCACCTGCTTCGCCGATTTTCAATGCACCTGATCCAAGCACTAATACTTTTTTGATTTCGCCCTTGTTGATTTGTTTATCTTCATGGGTAGTTTTAAGCTTGGCTACACATTCATCTTCAATTAACTGTGGAATTGTTTTTTCAGTTCCCTCCAGTGTTCTGATAAATACGTCAAACAGAAATTCTGTGTCGGTCGGACCGGAAGAAGCTTCGGGGTGGAATTGTGCCGAAAACCATGGTTTGGTTTTGTGACGGATTCCCTCGTTGGTTCCGTCGTTCATATTTACAAATAACGGCTCCCAATCTGCTCCTAATGTTTTATTATCAACCGCAAAACCATGGTTTTGTGAAGTGATAAAAGCACGTTGAGTTCCGAGCAATTGCACTGGTTGATTGTGGCTGCGGTGACCGTATTTCAGTTTGTAGGTTTTTGCACCACCCGCTACCGAAAGCAACTGGTTGCCCATACAAATACCGAAGATTGGTTTTCCGGTTTTCATAGCAGTCTGAATGTGCTGAACAGTATCTTTTGCGTATTCAGGGTCACCGGGACCGTTAGAAATAAATAAACCGTCGAATTCAATGTGATTGAAGTCATAGTCCCACGGTACACGAATTACCGTAGTGTCACGATTCAAAAGGCAGCGGATTATATTGTGTTTTACTCCGCAATCTACCAGCAATACGCGGTGTTTTCCGTTACCGTAGGTAATTACTTCGGTGCAGCTAACTTTTGCCACCTGATTTTCATCATCAGGATTGATAAATTCAATATCATCACCATCAGGAAAAATAAATTTCCCACGCATGGTTCCTTTTTCGCGAACCAGCTTGGTCAACTCACGGGTATCAACTCCAAAAATTCCCGGCACTTCATTTTCTATCAACCACTCGCTCAGGCTTTTTCCTGCATTCCAGTGACTATATTCAAAAGAAAAATCGGAAATAATCAGGCCGGTTGCTTGAATTTTTTCCGATTCGTAATAAGTTGAAAGTCCGTTTTGGATGGTGTCATTTGGAACGCCGTAATTTCCAACCAACGGAAACGTTATCGTCAATAATTGACCGGCGTAAGAAGGGTCGGTCAAACTTTCGGGATACCCGACCATGGCAGTATTGAAAACAACCTCGCCGGCTACCGGTTTCTCGTAGCCGAATGATTTACCTTTAAAAACTGTTCCATCCTCCAAAACCAAATGGAGTGGTTTGTACTTTTGCATATATCGTGTTTTGATTGAATTGTCGTTCCGACTCAATTTTCCAAATTTGTACAAAAGTACTGCTTTTTCTTGTTTTGTGCAAGCCTGAAATCCTATTTTTAGATATAATTTATGCTATTTTGATACAATACTTATCCGATTGTCAATAAATGAGTTGGAACCGAATAAAAATGCAAAATGCATTAATCAATGACTGAAATAAATCAGGAAATTCTAATTTGCACCGGGCAATGACATTCCAATTTTATATTTTGCATTTTGTTTGTAAATTTGCAAAGTATCTTTATCTGCTGTTCGGATTGCCATGTTTTTTTCCGGAATTTCCAAAGATGTTTTCAGATAATTGTGGAGCATTGAATTTCTGCTTTCAAATTTTTGAATCAACTCATTTCTTAAAGAATCAGGCACATAAAGTGATTGCGATTTTTCTTTTATGGAGATGTTGCTAATTGTATTTCCTTTTGAAGCCAATATTGAATCAACATATTCTACGAAATCCCTATCGTTATCAGAAACGCCCTGAACTTCTTCAAAACTAAGCGGTGTTTTTTTGTCAGTATCCGGCATTGAATATAAATAGGAATATTTGGTTTTATATAAAGAATAATCATCCAAAATGCCCTTTAAATCTGCATATTGAGTAAGTTCCAGCACCATATCCGGTTTCTTTTTTACAATGGATGCTAAATCGTTTAGTTGGTTGTATTGCTCGGCTGTAAAGCTTGTCTGCAAAGGATTTATATCAATTTTTTCCATTTTATCCGGATTCATTCCCAATGCACCGGCCAGAAATTTCACAGGCGATAATGCCACTTTTACCATTAAATTTACTACAGTTTGCCATACAATTTGAGAATAACTGAATTTCGGATCTTTCGTGTTGCCTTTCACCGGAAGATTGAAATTGATTTTTTCGTCTTTATCTTTCATAATATAAAGTGCAAATTTCAACGGTACGTTGTATTTGACTTTCAACTCTTTATGTTTGTTCCCAACATTCATTTTATACACGTCAACGCTGTTTGAGCTGTTTATATCATTATTTTTAATGTGTGTTTTGCTTTCAAAATTCATGTTTCCCGTGGTAATATCGTAAGCCGTATAGGATTTACAATAAGGACTCACCAATTTTAATCCGAAATTTTGGAGATTTATATTGATTTGCTGGTTCGAAAAGTCATTTCTGTTGCCTTTCCAGTTGAAATGAATAATTCCACTCCCCGGAAATGCACCGGTCATTTTATAGTCATTCATACCGTTTAAATCAAAATTTGAAGTTTGAAAATTCACCTTTTTTATGGGCAAAATAAAAACCGGACGCATGGTTTTATCTGTAAAATTCAATTCGGAATTATCCACACGCAAATCTTTCACTTTAAAAGTCATAGGAGCACTTTTAGCGGTATCAGAAGGATTATCAGGCTTAAAAATAGCCATAAAATTGTTTGGCTTCGGATCGGGATGCATTATATAATCCAGTTTCGCATTCGAAGCATAAATAAAGTCAAACAGGTAATTTGAACTGGTTTTGTTGATATTATTTATTTTCAGTGAAGCCGATTCAGTTGCGAGAAGCGGTTCGCCATCGCTGTTTGTCATGTTGAAATTCTTCAGATCGGCTGTTCCGCTTACGTTGAAATCCATTATGTGATCCGATTTTCCGGCTATCAACAAATCACCACCGGCCAAACCTTCAAAATCACGGATATTGAAATATTCTTGCATATATGGTTTCACCATGTTGATTGCCAAATTTTTCACCAGTAAGTTGAGTTTGTATTCCTTTGTTTTCATGTTCATTTCCAACTTGCTGTCAATGGTTGCTTTATCACCGACTTTCAGATGAACGCCACCTTTTGTATCGCCTTTTCCAAAGCTGATTTCAGGAATTGAAACTGCCAGTTCGTTCATATTAATGGTGTTTTTCAACTGCTGGTCGGTATAAATAAGTTTGCCTCCATGCAGATCAATGTTTCTGATAACAATCGATTTTGGAAACGAAGACTTGGAAGTATCAACTTTTGCGGTATCTTTTTTTTGCATCATATCATCAAAGTTGAAAATGCTACCATTCTGTAAAACAACCAGATACGGACGAATAACTTTCAATTCGCTGATTTCCAGATTTTTTCCAAGTAATTTTGTGATTTCCAGATTTACGAAGAACGTGTCAATCGATGCAAAAACATCTTTGCCGTTTGCCTCATACAAAGCGATTGAATCTACTTCCAAAGTACCGGTAAAAATATTAATATGCAAACCCTTAACTTGCACTTTCCGGCCAATCATTTCTTTGCTGTGTTTTTCGATATAATTCCGTGCAATTGGAGAAATTGTCAGTGCAAGAATGATTATTAGAATTGCTAATACTGAAATAAAAATCAGGGTGACTTTAAGTATTTTTCGTTTCATAAGTGAAAATGAATTAAGTATGGAAGTGCAATATTACTAAAAGTTTGTAAAGAAAACAACAAAATTTTTGAAAAGTTTTTACAAAATAAAAAGGCAATTTGATTGTTCAAATTGCCTTTTCTTACTCGATATTTAAAATATTTGATACTTAATTCATATTCATTATTAAGCCTTTGATTATATCGCTTTTATATAGCTGATTAACCTTATCTGTTTGTTTTTGTTTCAGAGCTTCATAATAAGGTTTAATGAGCCCTGCCGTTTGAGAACCTGAATAGTTGGCAAGTAAATAATCGTAAGCATTTATAAAATATTCCGACAATTCTTTTGTTTGCTTATTTTCATATAATGTTGTGTTTTTATATCCCCTCATTAAATAACTCAGATAGGCTTTGTTATAGCTTTTACATTTATCAACATAAACAAAGTTAGGATTTTCATTGATAAATTTTTCATACCATATAACTCTCTCAACGTGTTTTTGCGGAGAAATACTGATTGATCCGTTCCTTACAAAACCTTCATTGTTTTCTGTTTGAATTTCAGAAAGATAGGCTTTCATGGTTACGGAAAGGAATGGGTAAAAATTTTGAGCTACATAATTCCTGTTTTCCTCGATATAAGCTGTACCTTCTGAATCAGAAAGCTTATAGCCATTTATCCGAAGTTGCTGGCAAAAGTCTTTCAGTTTTTTAGAAAGCGGTTCATTGTTGAAAACAGGATTGAGATTAGTAGTGTCTTTCTGTAGCTTTTCGTTCAGTTTTACTTCGATGGTATCATATAAAGATTGGTACATAATAAAACCACTATCGCATAATCCAAAACTTTGTCCTTTGAAAACTTCTTTGAATTTAGCCAATGCTTTTGGAATGGAAGTTGCATCTACGCTGTCAAGTTGTTTTATAAAAGTTTTGTATTCCAAAAGTTTAGGATTTATTCGTTCAGTTAACAACGTGTCATTTACATTGAATGAGTCGGTTGGATTAGTTTGTGTTGAGTCCTTTTCGGACTGTTTATGGCACGACCCGAAAATAACTGATACGGCAATTAACAAACAAATAAAAGCGAAAGATTTTATTTTCATAGAAAGAAATTTATTGAATCATTTCTACTCTTTTAATTTTGTTTTTGTGTTCTCTTTTTACAACTAAAGGAACCGATTCAACCATTACATTACTGGTATCCAGTCCATAAGCTTTGGTGTCAGTTATTCCCAAGTGCTTGATAATGTTATAAATATTCATCGTAATTTGCTCTTTAAACTTGAATCCCTGATTTTGATTGTAAACCCGGTGAATAATAATAAATCTGAAATCACCCGGAATATTATTTTTCTTCAACGATGGATAGTTACTTATTAAATCAAACTCTTTGTTCTCAACCAGTTCATCAATAATCTGACGGAAATATAAGTTGATTAATGGTTCCACCTGAAAACCAAGTTTTATATTGACACGGTACAACGTATTTGGAATTAATTTCTCAAAAGTGTACTCCAGTGTTGTCGGATCGTCAGCATGATCAATATGAAGAATCCAGTAATTATCAGCCCGTTTTGGCTGTTTGTTTATGATAGAATAAATAATTTTACCTTCAATATCTGTTTCCTTGTCAGCTTTACTCAAATACACCAGATTGGTAGAATATTTTGGAATGGTTATATCGGCGCTAATATCGGATAGAATTTTAAAAAACGATTCAATTTTGAGAAAGAGCAAATGTTTGTTTTTGATAATACGGGCATTATACCAAACCAACATGATACCGAAAATAGTTCCTGCAATAACAATTGTAACCCAACCGCCGTGCATGAATTTAAACATATTGGCAACTAAAAATGAAAATTCTATGCTGAAAAATACTGTCAAAAATGGAACAATGAAGAAAGTACTGTAATTCTGTGATTTTAAGTATGACGCAAGTAACATCGTAGTCATCAGCATTGTTATGGTGATTGACAATCCGTAGGCAGCTTCCATATTGCTCGAAGTCTGGAAGAATATTACCACTAAAACACAACATATAAACAAAAACCAGTTTACAAATGGAACATATAATTGTCCTTTGACTTCAGTTGGATATTTAATGCGTTGTCGTGGCCAGAAGTTTAAACTCATTCCTTCGCTGAAAATTGTAAATGAACCGCTGATAAGTGCCTGGCTTGCAATAATAGCTGCTACCGTAGCCATTGTAACTCCGAAAATTAGAAAACTTTCAGGCATCATGGCGTAAAAAGGATTTGTTGTAGGAGTAAGCTCTTTCATGTGTGTCAGTATCCATGCTCCCTGCCCTAAATAATTTAAAATCAATGTAGATTTTACAAAAATCCAACTGATTCTGATATTTTTAATTCCACAATGCCCCAAATCCGAATAAAGAGCTTCGGCTCCGGTAGTACACAAAAATACGGCACCCAGAATCAAGAACCAGTTTGGATAATGTATCAGCAAATGAATTGCATAATATGGATTAAAAGCCTTTAAAATTGGAAGATATTCAACTATCTGCAAAGAACCCAGAATGCCCAGCATACTAAACCATATTACCATCATTGGTCCGAATGATTTGCCAATTGCTTTTGTTCCAAATTGTTGAATTATAAAAAGTACCGAAATTATTATAATACTTATCGGCACCACCGGCGTTTGACTATTTAATCCTTTTAAACCTTCAATGGCTGAAACAACTGTAATGGAAGGAGTTATAATACCGTCGGCAATTAATGTACTGGCACCAATAATGGCAATAACATACAACCACTTTTTCTTGCTTTTACGAACCAATGCATAAAGTGCTAATATTCCGCCTTCGCCTTTATTGTCGGCTCGCAAGGTAATGATGACGTATTTTATCGTGGTTTGAAGCGTTAATGTCCATATTATACAGGATACGGCACCAATAATATAATTGACGTCAATATTTGAATTGGCACCTATTATGGCTTTCATAACGTACAACGGAGAAGTTCCTATATCACCGTAAACAATGCCCAACGTAACAATTACTCCCCAAAAACTAAATTTACTTAAATGCGCAGCCTTATTGTTTTCCATTTTTTATACTGTAAAAAACCATCTTAATTTGAATTGACAAAAGTATTATAATCTAATCGAATATTGAACATTTTAGTATTAAAAAGTTCAATTCAATTTCAAAATGAACTAATTTGTTGTAAATATATATCTTTATGTTTTTAAAATTATGCAGATTTAAAAATTACATTATGATGCGATTCTGGAAAATATTTCATGAAAATAGTAAATTAAAACTCAGATGTAAAATGGAATCTGATATTTTTAAAATCATTTTGTGCCATTTGAAGCACATAACCAGAATCAGCA
>Ga0302215_10001621_pt1 | contig 15866 bp, 15 predicted proteins | sample II_Fen_N3_1_FD_194580 | JGI IMG/M metagenome (GOLD analysis project Ga0302215, IMG submission 194580) | Peat permafrost microbial communities from Stordalen Mire near Abisko, Sweden - II_Fen_N3_1 | ecosystem: Environmental > Terrestrial > Soil > Wetlands > Permafrost | place: Sweden: Abisko...
TACCCAATGTATAAATCGGAAGAGTATGAGAAAACTCTTAATACCTTGGTAGATGAGACTGTTTTAGAATTCAATTTATATTCCTACGATAAGAAAGAGAAAGGAGCCGATGATGTAGAGTATATAAAATATGAAGCTCCAAAGATTGAAGCAAAAGTAACCAAAGATTATTCTACTTTTAAATTTGCAGGAACTGGAAAAACCTATTATGAAGGAAGTTTTGATATTAATGTAGATGTTCCTTACGAATTACATCCTCCATTTGAAAATGCGCAAGATTTAAGAAAGATGGATAAAAAGGATTTGGAAACAAAATTATTGGCAAAATATAAAGAAGTTTGGAATGTATATCAGAATAAAGAATTAGATAATATTGCAAGATTGGAATATAGTATGTTAAAAAATTTATTTGTATCCAATTATGCATCTAAAGAAACAATAAAAGAAAATTGGGATGTGTTTTACAAAGTTTATAAAAGCTCATCTTTTGAAATGCAACCTATAGAAAAATATAAATTAGAATTTTTTGCAGATGGAAAAATGGTGGCTTTAATGTTGGATACTTCAGATAACCGTTTTCGAGGCAATACAGCTCTTTGGGCAAAAGTCGATTATGATGGTGGAATGAGACCTCTTTTTTTGAATAGATATTTCTACATTCCACAAGGCGAAACACAGTTTAAAGTTTATTAACATGAGATTGTTTTCAAAATATTTTTTGATTTTATTCTTGGGAATCAGCTTACAAAGTTGTTCACAGAATAAAAGTCAAATTATGCAAAACCCAAACATCACCTCAGATAATATCATAGAAGAAATAACAAAGGAAGTGAAACATTTTCCTAGTGAAAAGATATATAAAATAAGACATGAAAATGAGTATTGCTATTATGAAATTTACATAAATGACATTCCCGTATTTAGAAATTTTAATAATAATGTTCCAGATGCATTTAACATTAATAATTCTATTTTTAAAAATGGAACACAAAAAATAACTTATAAAATGTTTCCTGTTGGGAACAGTAAAGAATTAGAAGTAAATTATAATACCTTAGTTGACGAGACTAAATTTAAGTTAATATTAAAATCGTATGATTTAAAAAATAAAGGCGTTAAAGATATTTTTTATGTTGAATATAAAGCACCTCAAATTGAAACTAAAGTAACCCCAGATTATTCTACATATAAATTTGTCGGTTCTGGAAAAACATATTACGAAGGAAGTTTTAATGTTAATGTAGATGTTCCTTATGAATTACATTCTCCCTTTGAAAATGCTCAGGATTTGCAAAAAATGGACAAAAAAGAATTGGAAGCTAAAGTTGTTAAAGAATATCAAAAAATACGACAAATATACCTAAACAAAGAAGAAGATAATATTGCGAAATTGACATATGATCGATTAAAAGATGATTTAGTAGCAGATTATGCAAAAGCTGAAAAAGTAAAAGCAACATGGAATCAACTTGATGAAATAATTATAAAAGGAGATGTAGATATATTACCGATAGAAAAATATAAAATGCAATTTTTCGCAAATGGAAAACTTGTAGCACTTATTACAGATGGTTCAGATCCTGAAACTCGTGGAGGCAATACATTAGTTTGTAAAGTCAAATCGGGAGAGTTTCAAGGAAGTATATTTGAGATAAAACATTTTCTCTATATTCCACAAGGCGAAACAGAGTTTAAAGTTTATTAAAATGAGATTGTTTTCAAAATATTTTTTGATTTCATTCTTGGGAATCAGCTTAAAAGTTGTTCACAAAAGAAAGAAATGATAATAAATCAGAATCTGCATATTACCGGAGAAAATATAGTTGACGAAATTTATAAAAAAGTAAAGCATTATCCGTCTGAAAGGATATATGGAATTAGTTGTAATGTTTCACTGTGCAGATTTGATATTTATGTGAACGGTATTATGATTCGGAAAAATTTTGGAGATGGAATAGGAAGTACAGTTGTAGAAATAAATAATGCAATTTTTAAAAATGAAAAACAGCATTTTACATTTAAACTCTATCCTCTTTTTAATTATTAAAACTCTGAATATGATCCAAAATTATTTTATAAAACGCTTACAAATAAACAGATTTGCAGGTGGATCTCAATTCATTTAAGGATCAAATTCAAGTTAAAAAGACAGAACAAAAAGCAAAATCCCCAGTTTAAGATAAAACTATGGGGATTTTTTAATTAATATGATGATGAATTGGTGTCTATATTTGAAGTGTTTTTGCCGTTATAATGAATACCCAAAATATTTTTTCAAACTACTAAAATTGATTAAAATTATTTTGAGATACTATAGAAACTAACGAGGATGATATTTTTTGTCGTTGAGCATAAGTGAATCCGAAAAGTTTGATTTTCACGGCATATTTTTTATGTCTTTTAGATCTTACTTTTAATACAAGTGATCCTGTAACAATATTATGGTTTACATTGTAGTCATGAATGTAATTTTGTGGAAATTCGACAGTAGGAGAAATAAATTTTCTGAAAGAAAACGGGTGGATCTTTCTAATGGTAACACATCCGCCTGAAAATTCATAAGTAACAATTCTGATTTTTGTTAGTATGATAAGGAGTAAAATAATTGCAGCGGAAAATAAACTATTTATTATAGTCTGATTAATTACTAGAACACAAAGTAACATGACAGCAGCCATAATTAAAAGGCTGTACGCTGTAATTCTTGCGATGGTGCAATTAGAAACTTTCATTTTCTGTTAATAATATTTATTATAGTTTAAATTATTTTTGTGTGTCTGAGAAATAGTAGGATTTATTTAATCTTATTGTTGTTGTTTTAATAATTCAAAGATAAAGAGATTCAATGTTATTTCACTATTAATAATTAATAATATTTAATTATGATGTAAATATTCGTAAATTTTTACAATTATTAATATGTTAATCTTTCTGATAACTAATTATTTATACAAATAAAGAAATAATTTTGGCTTTTGTACAAGTTGAATGATTTTCCAATTATTTTTTGTGAAATTATACAATAGGGGTCGCATTGAAGTGTTAAAAAAAGGTAGTGGATGATTATTTTGAGTAGAATATTTGCTCATCCCAGTTTTGAAATTATTATTGATTAGAGAAAGAATAGTTTAAATCATGTGAATTGAAATTCTTAAGCTGAGTATTTTTTAAGACCAAATTTCCTTTAAATTTTTTAAACTGTAACAAAAACGAGAGGTTACTTTAATTAGTAACCTCTCGTTTTATTTAAAAAAAATAAAATCTTTGCAGACTTATTTCAGACTTTACATTTTCTTCCAAATCAATTCCTGCTCATTAAGTGAAACCTGTATATGGTCTCCCTCTTTAAATTCTCCGGACACAATTTTTTTTGCCAAGGGTCTTCTCAATCTTCCTCTAATGACACCTTTTAATGGTCTCGCTCCGTATTTGATGTCGTATCCTTCAGTTGAAAGATATTCTTTCGCTTCCTGAGTAATATCCAAATCAATGTGTAATCCTTTTGCTAAGTCTAATAATTCTTTTTTCAGGTGAATTTCAAAAATTTTCAACGCATTATCTTTACTTATAGGAGCGAATGGAATCGTTTCAGTAAGCCTACCCAAAAATTCCGGACGGAAAAAACGGCTCATCATCTCCAGTAATTTTGATGATTGAGGAATTTCTCCGTTGACGAACGACTCTACAATAAATTCTGAGCCAATATTTGAAGTAAAAAGAATAATAGCATTAGAAAAATCTCCTTCTTTTCCTAGTCTGTCATGAAGTTTTCCTTCATCCATAATTTGTAAGAAGACATCAAACACAGAAGTATGTGCTTTTTCAATTTCGTCAAAAAGTACAATGGAATATGGTTTTTGTCTGATTTTATTGACCAAAAGTCCACCTTCTTCATAGCCAACATAGCCTGGAGGAGCACCGTAAAGCAATGCTGCAGAATGCTCTTCTTTAAATTCAGACATATCAAAACGAATAATGGCATTCTCGTCCTGAAATAAAAATTCTGCTAAAGATTTTGCTAATTCTGTTTTCCCTGTTCCCGTTGGTCCCAGGAAAAAGAAAGATCCGATGGGTTGTCCGGCTTTGCTCAAACCAGAACGGGTTTCCAAAACAGCTTCTGAAACAATAGTGATCGCATGATCTTGTCCTACCACTCTTTTTGCAAGAACGCCTTCCATTTCGTTGAGTCTTTGCTTTTCTTCTTCTTTTAACTTTCCTATCGGAATATTTGTTTTTTGTGAAATGATAAGCGCAAGATCAAAATCGGTGATATTTGTTCTTTTTTCCTGAGCGATTTTTTCGGTTTTCTCGATAAGATCTCGGGAATATGATAGAAGAGTTTCCGTATCTTCAAATTCGGGAAGTTCGTTTTCCTGCTCGCTTGTCTCAGCTGTACTGATAAGGTATTTTGTTTTTTCTACTAAATCTTTCAACAGCCAATCTGCGTGCATTTTTCTTTCATCTTCAAGGTAATTATTGGTATTGTCTTCAAGATGTATAATTCTCGTTAAAAGATGATTTCTTTCCTTTAAAAAAGATTCTCCGGCAGTTTTTAAAACCGACATTGTGTGATCGATAAGGTCAATGGCAGAAGCAGGAAGGCTTTTTTCTTTCATATATCTTTGAGAAAGCCGGATTGCTTCTCTCATCGTCTGATCGTCAATACTGATTTTGTGATGAATCTGATAGTCTTCCAGAGTTTGTTTTAGCATTCTGAAATGTATTTCATCGGTGCTTTCTTCCAGTTTCAGGAGTTCAAACATTCCTGCAAGACCTTGTTCTTTCTCGATTTTTTTGGTGTATTCTTCAATCGTTGAGGTTGCAATAAGTGTAAGACCATTCGAAAGCTCGCTTTTTAAAAGATTAATAATTCCAGAATCTGAACCGTGACTTCCAAACAGGGAATGAAACTCTTCGATAATCAAAACCGCTTTTGGAATTGCTTTCATTTCCTGTGCAATGTTTTTGATACGGTCTTCAATTTCTCCTTTGTACGAAGCTCCTGCAATTAAAGCTCCCATATCGAGTTCGAAAATTTCCAGTCCGCCCAATATGTCAGGAATTTGCTTTAATAAAACTTTTTGCACAAAACCTTCAATAAGCGCAGTTTTTCCCACGCCATGATCACCAATGATAAGAACGTTTTGTTTGCTGTATCGGCATAAAATTTCTGTGATTTTGTTGATTTCCGTATCTCTTCCAACCAACAGTTCTTTTTTGTTTTTCTTCTTAACCTTATCTTGTGTATTGATGCAATATTTTTGAATAAATCCTTTATTCGTTTTTTTTACCGGTTCAGCTGGATCTTCTCCAAATAAGTTGATGTCTTTTAATAATTCGTTTCTTGTAACCGGAAACGTCTTCATCTGATCAAAACTGAATGCAACTCCGGGCGAACTGATCGCAGTCATTACTGCAAAAAGTGAAATTTCCTGTTCTTCTAAAATTTCTCTTATCTGATCTGCCTCTGCAAATATTTCGTCGATTACTTCATCCGGTTCACAAGAATATTTGTTGGGAGATTTAGAAAGTTCCTCAATTCGCACTTCTGCCCATTCTTCAAGATAAAAAACATCTATTCCTAGATTTTCTAAATGTTTTAGAAGAGACAGATCTCTGTTGAGCATTGCCTTTAATAGATGAGCTCCCGTATATTGAGCGTTAAGATTTTCTCTTCCGATTTTTTGAGCAATATTCAGGGCTTTGGTGACTTCCTGACTGTAAGTGATTTCTTCTTGGTTCATCATATTGGTTTTTGTGTTTTTATTCTTTGATCCAGATCATCATTTTTTTGACCTTATATTGAATATTTAAATTTTGAATACAGTTTTTTTGATCTTTATTGATTCTCAATGCCGTGATTTTTATTTTTTTACCGGCAATTAATTGACAAAACTGATCAAACGGAACCAATTTTTTATCATTGACAACCACAGGAATATCATATTTTCCGCAGACGTAATCTTTGAAATCATCTTTTGTTTTCAATTGAGCGGCAACCTGATTGAGTAATAATTGCATTTGCTCATTTGAGATTTCCGGAGCTTTCTTTTCTGAGGCTAAAGAATCTTTCTTTGATTTGGATTTTGGAGATACGGGAATATACTGCAGCATATCTACCAATGGGTCTTTTTGGGCAGCACCTACTGGTAAAGAGAAAGCAACATGAGGTTGTTCAAATTCGTAAGATTTGATGTCTAAATTTTGCTTTGCTCTGATCGTTTTTGGTGCAACGTAAATTGTTTTTACAGCGGTATGCTCTACATCACCGTTTACGATAAGTGTTATTTTTTTTTCGCCAACTGATTTGAATTTGTAAGATGGGTTTCTTTCTAATGCATCGGTTCTGGTTGTCTCACCAAAACTCCATTCCCAAGATTCTCCGCCTTCTTTTGCAGCATCAAAATTGATGGTTTCTCCTACCGTAACTACATTCGGGCTTATGATTGTTGGTAAATATCCTATTTGCTGACTTATGCTTGAGATCGTGATCAGTTTTTCGTGACTACAGTTTCCGTTAATTTTCAGCCTTACAATATAGTCTCCTGGTTTTTTGTATTTGTGTAACGTTCTTTGTCTAATATCGATCGCTGTACTGTCGCCAAAATCCCATTCCCAGGATTTAGCACCATCTGTATTGTCATAAAATTCTACAACCCGATTGATCATAAATTCATCAGAATGAATAATGAACTTTGCATTTTCACAATCCACATGTCGTGTATACTGATAGATAAGTACAATCAGACTGATGATTAGAAGGATTCCCAAACTTATATATACTTTGGGGTCAACATTCGAAAATAATTTAATCTTAGTTTTCTTCATTGTGTTTTTGTGTTGGGTACAAATATATTTATCATTTTAATCACAGGCAAGTGTTTTTTTTATTCAAAAATGTTTTTTGTATTGATTTTTTAAATATATTTGTAAAAACACATACAAAAATTGATGATTAACTTTAAATACTTCCACAGGTGGAGAAATGCATTTTGGTTGATTTTATTCTTAACATCCTGCGGTTCTCAGAAATATATTCAGGATATTCCTTATAACTTTTCGTCGGATGAGTTCAGCAATTCTTCATATGGATTAAAGAATAATATAGATTCACAATACTCCGATCAGGATGATAATCTCGAGAAACTTACCGATGAAGAATTAAGAATTAAAGAAAAATATTCTATCATCATGGAAGTGATGCCAAAAGAAGTCAATAACTACAAACTGTATACTTATATTGATCACTGGATCGGAACTCCTTACAAAAAACAATCTTTAGACGAAAAAATAGGTGTCGACTGTTCATATTTTGTACAATCTTTATACAGCGACGTATATGGGGAGACTTTTCAGAAAACTGCAGATGGTATTTTCCGTTCAAAATCTGTTCAGTTATTTACCGGAAGAGCATTTTTGAAAGAAGGAGATCTTTTATTTTTCAGATATAATAAAGAACATCCTATTTCTGATGTTGGTATTTATCTGCACAATGACAGGATATTGGCTTGTACAGAAAAAGGTCTTAATATATACAATTTCAATGACGAGTATTTCCAATTGAGATATGTAGCTGCAGGAAGATTAAAACCTAAAAACTGATCATGGAAAAGATGCAAAGTCTTGCAAAACAGATAACCTCATTGAAGCATGATATAAAAGCTGAGGTGATTATCAATAATCTTTTGAAAAATAAGGATATTGATGAGCTGCAGTATGTGATTTTCAAGGATGGTCAGTTTTCGAGAGCATTTCGTTTTGATGTATTAGATTCTGATGTTGTTGATTACGATTTGGATGCAAATCAGATGCTGAAAATCGTACTTTCAAGAGATGGTTTTTATGATATGCTTCCGCAGAATCTGATACATGCAGCACGAAACGACTCGCCGGAAAAAGAAGTAGACGGTATGATCCGTGAATACAAGATTCAAAAAAAGCAGCAAAAAGAATCGAGATTATTTTTTCAGCCGTTTGAGAATGAAATTTTCAGTTATGGTGTTCAGATCGAAAGTTTTGAACAGGATTTTTTATCAGATTTAAATGGTTTTTTAGTTCCGGATATGTTTTATGATTTTTGGGGAATAAGTAGAGATCTTCCGTCATTACTTGTTTCAAAATTTATCAGAATTTTACCGTTTGCTTATAAAATCGTTGGGAATATAGACTTAGCCTGCGAAATATTGTCTTCTTTATTAGAGGAAAAAGTAACAACAAGTAGCAAAACCTATCAAAAATATATGGACGAAGATCAAAGTATATTACTTGGAGTGTCTAGGTTGGGATTAGAGTTAATTACAGGAAATAGTTATGATGATTACTCTAGTCATTTTAATTTACAGATAGGACCTTTGAAAAAGTCAAATTTCTCAGAGTACATTCATGATGGTGCGATGAAGAAATTTGTAGATCTATTTTATGAATATTTTTTTCCTATTGAGGTAGAAATCGAAACAGTGATTTTACTTCCGGAAGAAAAAGAAAGCTTTGAATTTACTTCACAACAAAATTCAATATTAGGATATAATACACGTATATGATGCAACTGAAAAAATATTTTATTCATTTATTTGAGCCGAAAATTTTGGCTGCAATTCTCATTTTGTTGGCATTCAGCATTATTCTTACAATGATCTTTTCGCAAAAAGTTCCTGAATTTAAACAAAAATACAGAGGAAGATTTTATACTTATCTATTCTCAATTGTCTTTATCTATTCGATCATTGCATTTTTGGGATACAATAAATTGTTTTTAGATAACAATTTGTATGAGTTCATTTTCTATCAATTCTGCTCACTGGTCATCGGAATTATACATTGCTCGATGTACAGAACTTACTTTAAAAAGTTTGGAACAAAAAAAACGGGTAATGAATATTTATTTGCACTAGCTACCATTATGTATTCTGCGATCCCATTTGTGCTGATTTTTACTTTTTTAAATGGTGTAGATTTTACTTTTTTGATGTTGGGTCATTATCTAATCTTCTTTATCCCGACATTTTTGAATGATACATTCAACAAAGCAATGGCAATTCCTCCGAGAATATATAAAACATGGCAGTTTCCTGAGAATTACAAGGAGCTTGCAGGAGTAAGTGATGAAGAAATGAGAGATCTTGTGGTTTTTACTTTTCTAATGGATAAAGACCGCCATGCAAAAAAATATAGTGTTTACAGAGCAAAAGGACCGACCAGAGTAGATTTTGGAAGACTGTTTTACAATTTTGTAATCGACTATAACGAAAGACATTCAGAAGATCAAATAGAGCTTGAAGGACCAAACGGATTATACAGTTGGGTATTCTTTTTACAGCCAAAATGGTATGAAACTACAAAATATATCGATCCCGACTACACACTTTACATGAACGGAATTGAAGAAAACAGCGTCATTTTCTGTATGAGAACCGATGACCTGGCTCTTCCGGAGGGTAGAAGCGACAATGAAGCGCCTGATTTTGAGTATGATAAAGAAAAAGATAACGAGAGAGTTATAAACGAATAAAAAGACACCATGATAGAAAAACTAAATCATTTCCCCGTCAACTGGATCGATGGGATGAAGATTAATAAAAACCATTTTGCTGATGTACAGGATTTTGTCAGCGATTCTATACGTGATTCGGTAGGGATTCATACATCAATGATCAACTACGGATTATTGCCTGTGAATGATTCTATAAAACTTAGTCTCATCATAGACAATCACAAATTATTAAGGATAAAAGTTGAAGAATGTCACGCAATTGCACCGAGCGGAGCAAGAATAGATATTGGTACAGGAACTTCGGAATCGATCAACTTGTCTATTCCTTATCCGGAAGCGGCATATGAAATAAAAAATAATGAAAGTGTAGTTTTGATGGCTTGTCTTTCTGTCAATCATTTTAAAAGAACACCTTTTGGTGAGCCGGATCCTGAGGAAAACCCGCCAAGATATCCTTATACACAGCCCGAATATTCATTAAATCTAGTTCCTGAGAATGAATTGAAAAATACATTGGGTTTTGGGACAAGCTATTTAACGATAGGTAAAATTTTAGTCAATACAGGAGAATCTAAGATTGATGAAAATTACATTCCGCCTTGCGTAAGTATCTCAAGTTATAAAAAATTACAGGATTTGTATGTTGAAATCGACCGTTTTTATGGTCAGATCGAATTGTATGCTGTACAAATTGAACAAAAAATTCATGTAAAAAAGCAGAACAATTCTTTAGCATTAATGATGGGATTAATGGCAGATAAAACATTGAATTATCTTGGTCACGAGATCAATAGATTCCGATGGCTTTCTCCGCATACTTCACCTGCAAATATGCTGTTATCTGTGGTTGCATTGGCAAGAATCCTGAAAAACTTTATTGATGCAAGATCAGGAGCAGGTAAAGAAGAATTGCTTAATTATTTTGCAGAATGGTGTAATGTAAGTCAGGGACATTTTGAAACTATTTTTTCGGACGTTATCAATTCAGATTACAACCACAATCATGTAGATGTAACGATTGCCAAAGTAAAAACTTTTATGAAAACACTTGAAGATCTTTATTCTGTGCTAAACAGACTTGATTACATCGGTAAAAAACGTGACGGAAGCATTTTCGTTTCTGAAAATACAGATGACAAAGATTCGGTGATTCATGCAAAAAGAAGCAGAACTTTTTTAGCAGATTAAATTAATAAAAACACAAATATCATTCATTTATATGGAAGTCCTTAATAAAAAAGAACGGTCAAGAGCCTTTTCATTTTTCATTTTATTCTTTGTGATTACGGTCATTGTTTTACTTGTTGCAGTGTTTTTCAACGCCTATTTTCCTTTTAAAGAAAATAATTTACTGAAAACGGAAAATACCAAAATGAAAAGGGAAATGGAGAAACAGGATGAGTTTTCATTTCAATTAGAAAAAGTGAAGGCTGCAGTAGATTCAATAGGTGTTCCGGGGCAAAATGATTTTTTCAACGAAAAATTATCCCTATCGATCCTCGCAGATATGTACAAACAACTTCCTAAAGACACTTTGAAGAATAAGATAATGTACAATAATACCATTCTTACTTTTAAAGATCTTATTGATTCTAAAAAACAAATCAAGCAATTATCTGGAAATCAATCGACGATGGATAGTTTGAGTACGATTAATAAAACTTTGAAAACGGAGTATGACAAGATGAAAACAGATCTTGATGTTTGTCGTCAATTGTATCAGGTTCAATAATGTAAAAGAATGAGAACAAATTATATATTCCTCATTTTATTTTTCCTTTTTGGAATTAGCATGATGAAAGCTCAGGAACAAGCAGTTTCCGACAGTTTATCATTTGCAAGTTTCGATTGCGGAATTGTGCAGACAAAACAAAAACTCAGTAAAAAATCTTTTGCAAGCACAACGCCTCTTTATTTAAGAGTAAATAATAGCAACTATGTGTATGCAACGCTTCAGCTTGGGAAAAGGAAAAACAAAATATTCATGTACATACAGATTTTGGATAAAAATGTTTGTGTGAAAAAAGATAAGATCTTAGATGTCTATTTTAAAACAGGAGAAGTTGTAACCTACAAAAACGGTTTTGCGCTCAATTGTGATGGTTTTTTTGCCAAACAGCTCAGTAAAAAAGAATTTCAAAAACTTAGACTCAACGATATTGATCTCATTAAATTATATACCTATGAGAAAAATTACGAATTGTATGTGAGTGAGGTTCAAAATATTGATTTAGATAACCAATTGGATTGTCTTTCTGCATATAAAATTAAAAAGACAGACGAGGTAAAAATTAAAAATAGAAAAGAAAAAAATGAGCCCGCTTCCGGAACTTAATCTGAATCTTGGAATCCATAACGGTGGTTCTCTCTCGTCGGAAAGTCAAGAGATTATTACTCGTAGTGACTCTGCACTGCGGAAACATACGATATCTATTATGATTTCTGATCAGGAAGTAGGGAAAGTTCATTTAAATATAAATAATCGTCAGGTTGAGGTTCCCACTTATAAGTTGACAGTTACGGATGATAAAACAAACGAAACAGAAGCGTATCAGGTAACAAGGGATACATTAAATTTTGTAAAGACAACTACAAAGAAAAGTTTTCTTTCATTTTTAGGAATTAAAAGATTTGACAAGACTTCATTTTTATATGAAAATATAGCTTACGAACCGCTTCGTGAACATATTGAAAAATTTGATATTTCCCGTCACAGAAGTATTTCGCAAGATAAAATGACGTATCAGTTGTCAGGAAACGGACAGGAAATATTGCTTTATGCAGGTGATATCAATGAGTTTGAAAAGCCAGATAATATTTCTCAATACTTCATTATTATTGATAATCACGATGGGAAAACTTTCATAGGAGATATTTTATATCGGGAAAAATTTTTGAAGTTGACTCCGAAAGTAGAATTGCAGATTATCAGAAGAAGCAAAGTTTCTAAAGGTTTCGAATACGATGATAAAGGGAACATTAAGAGAACAATTTATTTTTAAATGAGATGAGAGGAATTTATTATAAAACACCGTTGGATTTTGGAACGATTGTGAATAAAAAAGACGCGGAAAAAATATCTATTGACAATTCTATAAGCCAACAGATTTTTCTCCTTTCGACAACAGCATTAGGAGAATGTAAGTTTGATGAAACGTTTGGAACAGAGATTTGGGAGATGGATTTTGACTTGCTTAAAAGTGATAATACCCTTAAAGAATTCATTGTAAGCTCAATGAAAAAATCTATCGGAATGCATGAGAAGAGACTTCTTTTGGAGGATGTAGAAGTTACTGTAAGAGATCATAATCTTGGAAGTAGTGGGAAAAGCAGAATGAAAAAGCGGGTGGTAATTTCGGTAAAAGGACAGGTTTTGGAAACCAATAGACCTTTTCTTTTCCAAAACTCTTTTTTTGTAGGACCGCTTTCATATTAGTAAAAACATCAAATTAGCAAATGAATCAGGAAAGAATAAAAGACCGAATATTACGACGTGCAGCCAGACTTTGGGGATACAATGAGCTGGAAGCAGAAACTTCTTTTGATCCGGTTGTAAGTCTACTTTTGTCTGCCACAGCTTCAGAATTGGATAAGTTGGGATTCGAACTTGAAAGTTCGAGATCACGTATTGTTGAGAGAATTCTTGAGATTATGTTTCCGGAAGAAGTTTCCGGTGTGATTCCTTCGAGATCCTTACTTCAGGTTTTTCCTTTAGAAAACCAATCAAAAATATCTTTAAAAAATCATTTTAAAACGAGTAAAAGAATTCATAATGTTTTTAATCCTGCTGAAAGCGGAAGCAAAGATATTTTCTTTTGTCCGACAATAGAAGCAAAACTTACCACAGCAAAAGTGGAGTACATCGCATACGGAAATACGCTGAATCATATTGAGAGCTTTTTTTTCACAGATACATTATCTAAAGGAGAACAGCACATTCCGTCCGGAGAAATGTGGATAGGTATACGTTGTCCCAACAAAATTGATTTGGAAAATCTGATGCTTTATATTGATATCAAAAACAATTATCAAAAAGAGCTTTTCTTTTATTATCTGAAACAGGCAAAAATTTATTTCGGAGACAAAGAATTTTCTTTGAATGAAGGGTATAATGTAGGTCAGGAACATTTAAATATTGACAATATCATTACTAAGAACTATTCTGATCTTGAACAAATATACACAGATGTGAATGAATACTATTTCTCTAATTTCTTTACTATAAAAGAGAAAATATCTCAGAGCGAGAAACCTCAAAATGAGGAACTTTTTGAGAAATACTTTACAGGAAACAGATTGGCAGATGAAGATAATATTATCTGGCTGAAATTTAAATTTTCAGAAGCTGTAGTGAGTGATGTTTTGGAAAATGTAAGTGTGACATTGAATTGTATTCCGGTAGTCAATGTATATAATGTAACATCTTATCACAGAGTTACGGGAAGATTAAATATTATTCCTATAAAATCAGATGATTATTTCCTGGATCTTGATTACGTTGCAGACGACGATGGAAGAAGATTTGACCTGAAAAATTATGCCTCAGAAAGCAGTGGTACTTCTGCCGTTTTAAGAAAAGGAGGTGTTTCCAGATTCGACCAGCGCGGAGCTTCAGAATTGCTGCAATATCTTTTGGAACTCATAAAAGATGAAACGGCTGCTTTTTCAGGAATTGGAGGAGATTCTGCGAAAGAAACTCTTCGACAGATCAATCAGAATGTTGCTGCATTGCATCAATTGGCGAAAGAGAAAAGTTTTGCACAGGCAAATAATCCTTATCTGATTATTTCTTCTGATTCTCAAAACTCTGAGATTGCTTGCAATATTTCCTATTGGCTTACTCATGCGGAAGACGGAAATGACATAAAGCCTGTAACGAGTCTTCTAGTAGAAGGTTCTGATGTATCAATTTTGGATAAAACTGCTGTGATGATAAAACCTTCTTCGGGAGGGCGTAAAAGTCTTTCTCCACAGGATAAAATTTTAGAATACAGAAATTCATTACTGACAAGAGGAAGGGTAGTAACCGTAGCCGACATCAGAATATTTGGATTGAATCATTTTAAAAATACCATCAAGAATATTGAAGTTTCTAAGGGAACAAAAAAAGAAGTTTCATTAAAAGGAGGATTTAGCAGAACGATAGATGTTTTTCTCATCAGAAATCCTGAAATAAAAGAAACTATAAAAGAATCTGAATGGGAATATCTATGCGAAAGTTTTTTACTTAAACTTAAAAAAGTATCGGCAAATATATATCCGTACAGGATTTTTGAAAAATAGAAATATCACTTAAAATAGTTTATGATATTGACAACTAAACACAATTATTAACCCTTTAAAAAAAAACATTATGTTATCAAACAAAGGAATTGGTGGAAATGAAGTTCCACTTGATGCAAGTGAGGCGATTTTCGAAATCCCTCAAAACAGAACGCTTTTAGCACAAAAGCTGACAGCAGACGATCCTGTAAAACCTGAATTGGTAGAAGGATTGAATACCATTGACCGAGTTTTTGAACATTTCAAACCAGAGATCAAAGTTGATTTTGAAAATGCAGAAGGTTCTGTGAAAATGGAGAATCTAAAATTCAAAAACCTTGGTGACTTCGGTACAAAAGGAATCACAGCGCAAAGCGGATTTTTGAGTGGTCTTGAAACTGAAAAAGATCAGTACCAAAAAATTATTAAGCAACTCAAGACAAACAAAATCCTGAAGGCTGCTCTTGAAGATCCTGATGCAAAAAAAGGATTGCTGGATACTTTGCAGTCATTGATCAAAGAATTGGAGAGCAATACGATTAATAATAACTAAAACAAAACACAAATTATGTCAAAACAAGAAGAATCTTTGCAAAGTGCAGCTCCTGTACAAGAGCAGAAAAAAGCTGCAGTATCTTTAGATAGCAGTCTTAATAAATTGGCTCGTTATGGAGGTTTTGATCTTTTGGAAACTTCAATAGAGGGTGTTCAAAACATTAATCCCGACAGAAAGGCGAGAAGAAAAATTTTCCTGACAGAATTAGGGAAAGAAAAAGAAAGAGAAACTTTAAAAAAAACCCTGGAGCTTTGGGCAAGTGTGATCAGCAAGAGTGAGTCTTTAACTGATATGGTGGCAAACTGTGAAGATCAGAGAAAATCTTCTGAAGATTTGCTTTCTAAAAACCTTTCGAAAGCGGTTGATATTACAAGAGAATTGGAAGCGAATTATAGAACTGCTGCCTTATTCTACAAAAATACAGAGGCTGAAAAAGTTAAAAATATTACTGTTGTCAATGCCAATCTTGAGCAGCTAAAAGATCTTGATAATACAAGATTTATAGATACGATTCATGCTGAGTTATCAAATAATTACGACAGATTGGATCTTAAAAAT
>Ga0302215_10001622_pt1 | contig 15859 bp, 15 predicted proteins | sample II_Fen_N3_1_FD_194580 | JGI IMG/M metagenome (GOLD analysis project Ga0302215, IMG submission 194580) | Peat permafrost microbial communities from Stordalen Mire near Abisko, Sweden - II_Fen_N3_1 | ecosystem: Environmental > Terrestrial > Soil > Wetlands > Permafrost | place: Sweden: Abisko...
TGTTCAATTTACTCCGAAATTAGGTGGTCAATTTGACCGTCTTTTCCACCTAAACTACAGGTTGTAGAATACTATGAATCTATAGAACTGATTTGATATTTAATACCCTTTACATGAAGAATCGATTGACAATATTTTGAAAGCTCAAAAAAAATAGGACGACAATATTTATTTATATCAAGGCAATATGTAAATTTGGGTATTAGCAGAATAACTTATGAAAACATTACGCCTCAAATTTCTATTATTTTCTATTTTAGCAGTTAATTTTAGTTTTGCGCAAGATTATAATTGGAAAAAATTACAAGATGGATTATATCTTTCTGAAATTGAACAATCAAAAGAAAAATTACTCTCAAAAAATGATACTATTACTATTGAGATGTACATGTTCCATCCAGAAAATGAAATAGATCTGAGTAAGCCAATCAACGGACGCCCAACGCAATATAAATCAACTTTTTTAAATTTATGTGAGAGTTTTGGCTCTGATGACGAATTTCAATTCAAGAAAAATTCAGAATATTTAGTCAAAAAATTCAATGAAAAGAAAATTCCAAATTATTCTTTCAAATTAAATGATATCACTGAAGATAAAATGAAAGAAATCGTTGATGCAGTAAGCAAAAATTTTGGAATTCAATTCTCAGAGTCTATCACTTTTAAAAATGATAAAGGAGATAACATTGTGATGTCCATTACCATTCAACCAAACAATAAATTAGATGTTGAAAAAATAAAGAAAGAATTTAAAAATTACATTTCAGACATCGAAATATTAAAACCTAATCTACTGATTTATGTCTATAAAATAACATCATAAAAGGTACTTCGGATAAAAGTTGGATAGAGCATTTTCGATTATGTAATCGTGTATCTGTCGTTATTTAATAGAATAAATTTATAAAAACTAAAAATATCTTCCCCTAAGTCACTGCTCTTATAATATATGTATCAGAACTACATCAGATATTTACCCACAAGCCACAAGGCTATTTCAGCCTAAAAGAAACGTTATAAAGAAATGTTGTCTAATATTTCAAACATTTCTTTAAATGTTAAAGATAATTGACGAAAAATAGCTATTGCTAAAATTAAACTTATTTTTAATTTTCCATTTTCTATTTTGGAAAGCTTACTTTGAGAAATATTTAATTCATCTGCCATATCTGCTTGAGAGATATTATTTTCCACTCTATATTTTTGCATTAATGAACCTATATTTTTCATCAAAATTAGTTTTAGGTGGCTAAAATATAAATTTCATTCAATGTATATATTAATCCTATGTTAAATATTTATATATATTCCAAAGCGGAATAGGATACGCATCAAAAAAAAATCATTTTTGTATCAAAGTTTTCATATCGGAAAACCTAAATCAAATTTATATCATGAAAAAAATTTTTGTACTTTGTCAGTTGATTATCATAACAACTGTAAGTTTTATTTCTTGTCAAAATGAGCAAGAAGAAAATGGTGTAGCTTATTCCAACAAAGCTAATCAAAAAGGTATTAGTGTCTCCAAGGTTATTGACACGAATTTTGAAAAAAATAAAATCTTAAAGTATTTATCTCACGAAAATATAAAAATAAATGTTTCAAATCATCATTCGGAAACCAATAAAATTATTGATGATGTAGCTTTTGATTATGATAATGTTATACTAGTAACTAATGAAAATACTACCAATAATAAGATTTTGGTTGTGAAGCAAAAAAATTATGATGTAGCTAATGAAATTAATTATGCGTTAAGTTTTACGGAAGATGAAAACGGAGACATCTATAATGTTTTAATACTAAAAACAACGTCTTTAAAAGATGACAAAAAACGCATAGAATACTTTGATGCTGATGATGTTCTTTTATTATCTGTAGATGGAGATATTCCTAATGATAAAGTAAAAGTTAATTATGTAATTCAAAATGACACCTCAAGATTATGCAGTGGTCAACAGACTATGAACTGTTTCTCAAATGCTTATACTCAGCACGGCTGGGCTTCTGTTGGGCTTACAATTGCATCAGCGTTTGAACCTTACTTAACAGTTATAATTGCAGGAGGTTGCCTGCATGCGTGCCATCATGAATAAGTTACATCATGAAGAATATTTTAATTTATTATCTATTTATATTAGTACCGTTGGTTCCGATGTATTTAGTCGCAAGAAGTGGTCATAGTAATACATTTGCTTTAATGGTATTGTTATACGTTTTTTATCGTGGTATTACAGATTTTTACAGATTATATCAAAAAGGCATCATAAGCAAAAAAGATTTTTGGAAAATCTATATTCCTTTTTGGAGAACACAATATTTTAAAGAACTATATTTTCAAATCAAATAAAGTAACTACCAAAGTAAAGTAGACTGCACCAAAATTATTTGGCAAAATTAAATAATTACATGAAAGAGTTCGGTATTGTACCGAGCTCTTTCCTTTTAAATATAACCTTATTCTGTCGTTGTTGTAATAACCGAGAAATGAAGGAAAGGAAAATCCAGGGACTGCAATTGGCAGTTGTACAAAAAGGGAAAATTATTTTAAGATTAGGGGTAGGCAAGAAGTTTTTTTTCCGCAGGATAATTGCATATTTTGCTATAGAAATAGATCGCATCATAAACAATATTGAACTTTACAAATATTGGTAATACGTTTTTGGAAATTGTGCATAATCACTTAAAGGTATTAAATGTGAATGTTAAATACTACCGCCCTCCAATTTTAAATTTGTTCAAAACTTTATTGTTGTTCAAAGGTATAAATAACGCATATCAAAGAAACACAGACTTACTTAATGGTCTCCATGAAATAAATCCGCTGACCCTTTAATAATTAAGCTAACAATCTAATGATTTGCTTATATTGCCGTCCCGCTTGTAGAAGCAGTAATCATACACATGATAAACTTAAAAAAAACGATTGGGTAAAATTGAGAATGGTAAATTTACTTTTAATTAATCCACAAATAACAGTACAAATTTCATCTTTAATTGATTAGTGGTCGACACTCCATAAATGCATATGTATAAAATAACTAATCAATTAAAAAATATAGGCTTTAGCATTAACAAGTTAGAATATATTATCGAAAGAAATAATCACAAAAGAGAATTTAGCACATTGGATCACTTTTGCATATGTATATTTCTCGATGATATCCAAATTATAGTTGAGAACTTACCGTATGATATAACAGCGGGAAATATTGTTTTCGTAGGGCCGCATAAAAAGGTAGTCTTTAAAGAGTCAGTAGGTAAAGAACATTTTATTATTGCATTTTCGTCCAGCTTTTATGAAAGATCAACAAAGGATAGTATTTTTCTCAATTCCCAACTCTTCTTTAATTACAATTCAGATATTTTTGTTTCCGCTTTAAGAAACATAAACGAAATGAAAGTAATCTTCGTAGAAAGCATGAGTAGTTTTCATGATAAGGATGAAGCATTATATATATCTGCAGCACATAACGCTGTCGAGCGCTTAATTTTAGATGCATTACTAAATGTACCTACTGAAGAAATAAAAAGCGAGTTAAAATTGGACTTTCTATATTACGTTAATAGATTTAAAATAATTTTACAACGTGACTTTAAATCAGCTAAAAAAGTTATTTATTTCTCAAAGGAATTGAATATTTCGTCGAGAAAGCTAACAGAAATGACTGAATATGTTTTAGGAAAATCCGCAAAACAGATAATCATTGATAAAATAATCAATGAGTGCTTGAAAGAATTAAAATATTCAAAGATGACGATATCAGAAATTTCGTATGATCTCGGTTTTAGCAATGAAGCCAACTTTAGTAATTTCATCAAAAAACACACTGGGAAAAAACCTTCTGAAATGAGGTGAAATGATGAAATATAGTTAAGGAAGTAAGCATATAAACGTGACTATGCAATTTTATGTATGGAACTCATTCTCAACAAAAATTACTTTTTATCTTTACGATACATAGTTTATACTGCTGCTATTGTTGTCAGGTGGAATAAGTACAGAAGCGAAGGATGTTTTTATTTTACTTTTTTGCATACTCGTGAAACCAAATAATGAAATTTTAAGTAAGCATTTATATTTCCTTCTTGAGTTGAACTTCAAAATCAATTTACATAAACCAAATTTACTGGTGATTTTATATCCAAAAAGTCGTGAATATGGAAGTTCAAAAAATGGGAGTACAAATTTATTAAAAGTTAGCGGATGGTTTTTTCTGATTGTAACACACCCTCCTGATAGTTCTATTGTGGTCGTTTTTGATACAACGAATAAGTAAATAAATAGAACAAGCAACAGTGCAATAAGAAGACTGTATATCGTAATCTTTAAAAATTGCGACGATAAATACTGATATAATAGCAGAAAGCAATACGTAAGAAAGTCTTTTTGTAAACTTAGAATTTGAAACTTTCATAAATTATAGATGGTGTAATGGTAATGAGAATAGATGATCCTAATCTGTGTTCTCGTTGTATCATTGAAAGGTAGTAACTTAATAATGAAATAAAAATTAATCTGACCTTTATTTCATTTTATTTTTATATTTTTTTATTAATTTAGCATTATTACTAAATAATCATTATTTAAAACACTCTTTTATTAAATAATTAATTTTAAAAAAAATATTTTTTATGAAATTTTAATCATAAATATTTTACGATAGAATTCGTAAAATTATGAATCCAACGATTGCTCTAATACAGTTTAGATATACTGAACATTTTGAGTTGATGAATTGAGGAGAGATCAATATTGATTGTTTAAAGAGAAATAATGTCGTTGCACTGCATAGTAGGAAAATGATAAGATCAAAGTAATCAAAAGTTCCTTGAAAAAAGTCATTAAGTTGACCTATTATTAGATCGTGACAAAGATGGAATATTGTTCCAACTTATATCAAAAGATGAGATAACTCCTTTCCAGATTCAGGAATGATGCAAACATAAGAAAACATTCAAGGTTATCACTTAGATGAAAAAATAGATTTCTCTCAACTTAAGGGAAATTTTTTTATGGTTTACCTCATCATCATTTGAATTTGAGGCAGGTGATTATAACGCAGGTTTGAAAAATTTAAATTTAGTGGGCTTAGATACAAATTTTAGTCTAAAACTAATGAACATAAAAGGAGGATTTTCAATCCGTCGCTAATTGGTAATAATTCAAATCTTCAAAGTTATTTAGAGGGAACCAGAGGCAAAATTGAGTTTTACGACCGAAAACTTATCTACATATGTAGCAGCGAAAGGTCTAACTGGTTTTGTTGGAGGTAACTTCCAATCAAATAAGTATAGAGGATCGGTAGAAGTTTGTGCCCATGCTGCATTAGCTGAAATTGACGGAAATTGGACTATTACATCTCTTGGAGGTAGATGGGGATTAAGCGTAACAGGTTCGATTCCAATTGGAGCATCAGGTGGAAAAAGTGGCGGCTCTTATCTTTACAATCCTAAAAATAATATTTTTTTCTGTAGGTCTTTCGGGAACTGCAGCAGATAGTATAAGTTTGGATGTTGGTTTTAATAAACTTAATATTTTCTCCGGAATTTAAATGACCAAAAATTTTTACAAAATCATCATAATGTTGATTGAGCTGTATTCTTAAAACTTTCTGTTCAATATAAGTTTCAACTTCCTGATGATACAATTCACTTTTGAAATTAAAGGTGCGGACAAAATAAAGGAATGATTGGTAATAAAATCTATTACGAACAAATTGCTGAAAAAATATTAAAACAAATCAAATGACAAAACAATGGATCTTTAACAAGGATTTGCGTCAAACGGGCTAACGTGCAAAATTCGACGATAGTTTTCCAGTTGAGGTTTCTTTGTTCGATTTGTTTTTGTAGAAATTACTTTTCCCCGAACGTTAAGCCCCAAGAAATTCCCCACCATTTTATTGACCAATATCTTAGACTATGAACAAACAATTAGAAAGAATTAAAAACAAACTCGAACAAATTAAAATATTTGACAAAGACCTGGAATTATTCGGTGCAGACACACACGAATATTTACTCAATCCAATCTTGACAAGTGAACAAGTCACTCAATTTGAGACTGATTACAAAATCGACCTACCTAAAGAATATGTTTCATTTTTGACAACAATTGGTAACGGCGGTGCAGGACCATTTTACGGTGTTCATACTTTGGACGATAGCCGTATCATTTTTTTTGACAATAAAGAAAAAGGCAATCACCAGTATTTTGATTTGTCAAAAGCTTTTCCACACACTGAAAGTTGGAATGTCGAAAATGAGCTAGATGAACTGTACGAAAAAATAGAAAAAGCAAACGAAGCGGGTAATGAAGAACTCGAAGAAGAGTTGTTTGAGCAAAAGTGGGAAATTATTGGTGGTGAAGAACACGACTTCGGCAGACTGAATACAGCGGACTATAGTTGTGGCGTAACAATAAGTTTAATTGTCAACGGACAAGAAAAAGGAAATATGTGGACAGACGACAGAACCAATGATGCAGGACTCTATCCATCGACAGAATTAGGAAACAAAGGCAGAATAACTTTTTTAAATTGGTACGAACTCTGGCTTGACAATTCGCTTAAAGAAATCCAAAGCAAGACCCAAAACGTCAGGTAACAAGGTAGTGGTGCAAGCGAACAGTAATGCAAAATTCAAGTTTTTAATTCATAAGAAAAATCAGTATAAATTAGATACGATGAAAAACCTAATCACACTTTTAATGCTTGTTTTTTCATTGCAATCTTGTGAAAATAAAACAGAGACGCAAAAAGCAATTCAGATTTTGCTCTTCAATTTGAATTGTTGGACTTACATTCCCGGCCAACGAAAAACACCGAAACTTTGTGTGCCATTTTACGGACCGAGCAAATGATATTAATTGTGCTAAACCAACCAACTTACTTTTTATAACATAACATTAAAAAAATATAATTTATGGGATTTTCTAAAGCAATAATTGCAATAAAAGGAAACTACATTGACAAATTAGAAAAAGTTGCCGAAATATTTAATTATATGGAAGACGATGATATTATTAACGAGTTTTCAGAAAATGCAATGCTTGAAAATGGCTGGACAATTTTGGTAGATGAGGAAATGGTTTTCGTCGTGGAAGACGACTTGCTATTAGAACTTTCCGAGGAGTTAAAAACAGAAATTTTTACTTTTACCATCCAATCGACTTCTGCTACTTATGGTTTTTCAAATTTTAATGAAGGGAAAAATCGAATATTTTTAGTACAAGACGGAGAAATTATTGAAAATATGGGTGACAAAATGAAAGTAGAAATGAACTTAAATATCGGTGAAACAATATCAATTGGTGATATATTAAACATCGCTAAGTCTTTTGGAATTGAACTTGAAGAATAAAAAAGCACATAACACAAACTGCATCAGGAGGCTGATGTAAAATTCAACATTAATTATTCAATTGAACTTTAGTAATATATAAAGCTTTTTTGCTTCGATTTTTGGAATGTATCTCCCCTCCCAAAACGTTGTGTGGCAATTTAATACCAACCATAAAGAAAAACTAAAATAAATGACGATTTTTTTCAAGCACCAGAATAATTTAACGGTGGGATTAGACATCGCTACGATGTTGAAAGTTCTTTACCTGCAATGCTCTTAAGTTCACCAAACAGGACTACATTCGTGAGTGGCCTTTCTCTGTCAATGAGATCGAGGTCTACTGTTCCGGATAGATATACAAACAATGGTAAGATCTATGCCCCCAATGGGTCAGCAAAAGAAGCATCTCATAATGATCCTTCGATGAGCAAGGTTGAGGATATCTGGCTGGGTGATCCGAAATGGGCCGGACTGAAGATATCCTACGGAGATTTTTATTACACAGATTCTGACGATCTATGAAAATAAGTAGTTATTGAGGTAGTACTTTCATTGATGGCGGACTGGACATTCTTATTGTGCAGAACAATAAGATTTTTTGCTAAGTATATAATAAATATGAGCACATCATATATGTTATTTTATCCTAGTGATTGTCTTTTTATTTTCAACGAAGATCCATTATTTCATTTCCACCCCACTCTTTGTCGCCATAAAATATAGTCTGGATTTTGGTTCTCTATAAATTCTATATCTTCTACAGATGGAATTTTATCGATTTCATTTTGAGCAATTTCCGGTAAATTGTATTTTTTTCGCAATTCATTAAGTTCATTTTTATTGACAACCGGATAGATGCTTCCATCCGAGTTGTATTGTGTTCCGAATCTCTGCGGTTTGCCCTCAAAAAACTGGATCCTGTCAAAAAGATAGCACAAATGTTTTAAATTGATATCAGCCTGATATTCAAGCATCAACTGGTAGGCACTTTTCATCAGTTCCGGGTCTGATATGGAATGCTGGATAATCAGCCAGGCCGCATCACTTGCCTCCTGCCCAACTTTTGAGATCGTAGGAAACCCTATTTGCTCAATGATATTCTTTAGGTATTGAGCGTTTTCACTGTGCATTTTTTCCATTGCGGGGTGATAACCATTCCCAAGTTCTCCTTCCTGAATAAGTTTTTCCCGAAGTTTCAAATCATTATTTTGTAAACAAATAATTTCTTCTGCAATTGTTTTAAAATCCATTCAAAAGTATTTCAATAAATTAATTATGACCATTTTTCGACAGCAAGACATTTAATTTACCAGCCGCGTTAGAGACGAATTTGCGATTGTAAATTTAAGGCTTTTTAGAGAGTAATTTTAATAGCACCACAAAAGACCGTACATTACGTTCCTTACAACTTGAAACACCAATTTTATCAAGCGATGATGTATCAAATTATATTGACAAAATTTTAATGCAAGAGAATGTAAAGTCCTTTTTTCTTAACAAAACGAATATATAAACTGTCACCAACAAGAGTTTTGCAACAGGTGCGATAAAGTGCAAAACTCTACAGAAGTATTTCAAATTGAAAATTGCAAAACTCAAAATTATGAAAAACATCAATCGATACTTCGTTTTCATTTCAGAGCCAATAAATTTATTGAAACTGACATTAAAATGAATAAAAGCTATAAGTGATTTTTTTCATTTCGTTTGATTTTGACGATTCTTTTTAATTGCACTTAAGAGTTTGTCGAGAAACCTTTGCTGTTGTGCATCTTCCTTAAAAAAACGCTGATAGATCACACCGCAATCTGAAATATCGACAATATTTTTTGTATCAAAGGTCCAATTATCCTCGTCTGTCACTAAAACTCCCAATTCCCCACCACAACTTTGCCATATTTCTGAAAACTCAGTTTTCCTGTCTTTACGTAATTGTCCAAAATCTGCACTGACAGAAAATCCTATCATTTCAGGATTATAAAATTTTGTAATCATATACACAGGTACGCCGCCCCAATCGATCCTTTTTCCTTTTGGCAGTTTTATGCCTGTAAGCTTTTTCTCATTCATTATTCTATCTTGCTGCCCTTCCCTGAAAAACTGTTCTTCATACGTTAGTTTTGTTCCTTTAGGCAAGACTATTTTTTTAACTGTCAAAGGCTCTGTTGTAATAAAATATGGGTAATCAGGCGGCCTTCTTCCATTTGGGTTCCCCATACTTCCCAATCCATCAAATGCCAAGATGCCTCCAATCAATAATAGAGCAATGAGGGATAAAATTCCTATAATAATGTAATTTCTTTTTCTCATAATTTTCCTGATGTGACTTGCATCTGTTTTACTTTTTGAATAATTTTTCTGTTTTTTTTTATAATTATAATAAAAATACAAGTTTTTTCAATACGCTATTGTGGCTGGTATAATGTTCATTTACAACTAAAATCCTAACAATAATAAATTTAACTGTTATCATTTACAATACAGGAGGTCTCCGGAACTCATCTGACCTACAATCTGGTTTGCATATTCATTTTTTATAATGTAGATATAAGCTTTAAAATGAGGTTCCTTTACTCCATTTTTAATGCTGTTATTCTTTTCGTCGACTTCAATTTTTATTGTATTACTTTCATCGTCAGAAACGACACAATACTTGATCATCCGGTCTTTTAGAAGCCATGTATAGATATCATAAGGCTTTATGAAATTTTCTTTGGTTTTTTTTGATTTCCCATATTTTTCATCTAATAACTCAACAAACTTTTTAGTTTCTTTTAAAGAAATGTTCCCTGCAACCGCATTAAAAACCATCATCTTATTATCTACAGTAGTTGCAAAATTAATAGCATTAAAATCAAAATTGTCAAATCTCGCCAAAACATCTTCATCAGAAAAAATTTCCTGCCTGTATTCAATCCTTATGGGCTTTTCGCTTCCAATAAATTCTCCGTCATAAATAGTATCAACACCTATCAACTCAGACTTTATTTGATAATAATTATCATATGTTTTGCTCTTATCTTTATCTGAAAAATAATTGGACTTCTTATTATTAAAGTCGAAATCCTGCAATTCTATAGCCTCTTCTTTTTTACAACTCGTAATAAAGAGTAAAATACTTAAAACAGATATTATTTTTTCCATGTTGGTGATGATTAAGATTTTGTCGATATGTTAAAATGAAGTCGCCTCTAAGATATAGAATTATCATTATTGTTTTGATAGAATTAAGAAACATCGTAACATTAACCAATTAAAACGAAAAAACAGCACCCATCTACTCAGTAAGTATAGAATGGTTGAATGACTACCTCCAACATCTTTCCCCTCTTGAAATGGTTAGCGTGGATATGAGAATGTACAAAGAGTCAGGTTTGGAGTTTCCCAACCCTAACGACAGTGATGATCAACGGAAAAATTTCTTAGTAAATAGGGTGAATAAAGAGGACTGAAAATTAATTTGTAAATTCGGCTTCAATTTCTAAAGTATAATTACCAACTATGCCGAAGTGGAGGCATAAGGGGAAATATCAAAAAAATTATTTTAAATATATGTCAAAGCGTCCGGTTCTTTTATTATTTTTATGCTTGATATCAAGCTTAGGAATTTCACAAACCAAAAATCAATTAACTGAAGAAGAAAAGAAATATCTTCTCAATTTTGTCTATCCCATCTCTTCTGTCGACCCGGAACAGCAAGGCAATGATGACCTGAAGGTTCTGAATGGGCTGGTCGGAAATTCAAAGGTCGTCGCATTGGGAGAGGTCACCCATGGCTCCAGTGAGATCTACCAACTGAAAGACAGGATGTACCGTTACCTAGCACAGAACAAGGGCTATGACATTTTCTCCCTCGAGGCCTCAATGCCCGAGGCATACAACATCAATCAATATGTGGTCCATGGAGAAGGTGACCCTAAGGCCTTGTTGAAAGGAATGTATTTTTGGACCTGGCAGACGGAAGAGATGCTGTCCATCGTCAATTGGATGAAAGAGTATAATAGCCAAAATGAAAAGAAGATCCAATTTTCGGGATTTGACATGCAGTTTTATCAAGGTGCTCTTGCTAATTTAAAAAAAGACTTTTCTAAATATCAATTTCCGGAGAACGATGTCAACGAACTTTCTGCTATGTTAATTGAGATCCAGACAAAAACGAGTCAAAAGAAATCAGGACACACCCTTGTTTCAAAAAAACAGAAAGAAAATATTGACACTCTTCTCAACAACACAAAAAAACGCGCAGAAAAAATACCTGCCGGCATCGACAGAAAATGGTTTCTCCAAAATGTACGGATCATAGAGCAGTATCTTGCTAAATCCTACTCCACCAGAGATAAGCTAATGGCAGAAAATGTGATGTGGATCGCCGAAAACTATCCAAATTCCAAAATTGTTGTTTCAGCCCATAATGGTCATATCAACAACAGGAAAAATGGGATGGGCAGCTTTTTGAAAGAAGGTCTTAAAAATGATTACACCACCTTTGGTTTCGCTTTTTATGAAGGTACTTATACTGCGCTCTCCAATACCCTGAAGAAAGAAAGTCTGCGAACACCACAAATTGCTCAGACGGCAATTCCGGGAACAGTGGAATATCTATTGAATTCTTTGGATATCCCCATTTTAATCCTTGACTTGAAGCGATTAAAATCAGAAGGTAACCCACTTGCCAAATGGATCTTGAATGATATCATGAAATTTAGGAATACGGGTGCAGTCGCGTTGAAACGTGAATTTTGGGATGCTAATGTAAGTAATGATTTTGACTATCTGGTTTTTATAAAAAGTTCTACAAACTCAAAACTTTTAGATTGAGGAGTAAAAGATTGGACCAGCAAAATTATTTAATTAAAAAAGTAAAATAATACAACCCAGGAATCATTATCAATTATCATTGAATTTATGAAAATGACGCACAATAATTGTTGCGCTTATCGTCTTTTCTCCAATAACTAAATAATCTGAAAAAAATTATTAATCAGATAGTTTTCGGACTAGTTTTTATCAATATCATTTCTCCAACTTTCTAAGGTCAGACAGCAGTATATATCCAGCAGTTTCTTTACCTTTTGGATTTTCATAATACACGTAAACCCAATTACCCGCTTCTATCCTATCGAGATTGAGAGTGACCCTATTTCCCTTTACCACATAGGAATTTAGTTTTGTAGCAGCCTTCGGTTTTTTATGAAAATAAGATTTAGCTGCAGAAACGGTATAATCTCCAGCGGTAGCATCAGTAATTTTACTGTATAATCCGTTAAAATCGTCCGGTAAATGATCGACTGCGCAATGATCAAATGATGCACGCAATTTCTTCTGTTCCAATGACAAAGTTACATTACAGTCCGGCTCATTTTCATTACTTTTTAAGCTTACTTTATTGGAAATCAATGTACCTGCACCGTAATATGAGCCTGTTTGTGCACTTGGAGTGTTCCACCAAGCAAATATTTCTGCTTCTGCGTAATTCCCCTTTTTCATAAAAGAAACATAACAGTAAGAACCATTTTTGTTCTTCAGCTCATAGGTTCCATTTTGCGCAAGCACAATAACACCTGGAAAAAAGGCAAGACAAATGATTGCTGCGAAACCTGCTTTGTGAAGTAATTTCATATTATAATTTTAAAAGGTTTTGATCTAAAAAAAATGTTTCATTCAGTACGAATGATAAAATGATCCTCCAATGATAAATGGCGCAATTAGCAAATAAAAAATTAACGTCGATTTTGATATATTGAATCTCTGTTTCATCGGATCATATTTTCACTACTAAACTAATCAATTTTCAAAGTGTGGCAACTGATGACAGTTTTTATTTTTATAAAATACTTACGTCAATGAATCTACAATAACAGAACATTGATTGTAACTTGATATACACTCAAATATATACTTTCTATATTTAAAATGTTCCATTTTTACAATTTATTGCAAACCCTTATAAGTAGATTTGTTTAAACAAATTTTAAATTTCTTGAAAAATTATATTTGCACCAGTTTTAATTATTTCAGTTTCTCACTATCTGAAAACGAGAATATATAATCGTGAGTATAAAATCATTTGTAGACCAAATCCAATAGAAGATGAATACAGAGAAATTAAAAATCATTGCGGACGGATCAATCATATCGATAGCCAATGCAAAAAGATATAATGAAACACTGACGAACCAGACCAAGTGGACGTGGAAGCAGATCAATGAATTTTTACTGGAAACAAATCGAGATAATATAATTGTTTTTGAAACCGCTTGGGAAGATGAATGGGTTTTTGAATTTTTAATAATTGAGAAGACGAATCAAACTGCTTTTAGACAATTTGAAAAAAGGATTGAAGTTACTGATGAACATCTATATCTCGTCAATTGGACGGATTTAACTTCTTCACTTCAATTTAAAAATACGGAAATCCCTGATGAGACAAACGAAGATCTTAAAATTAAAATTCCAAATGGATTTTACCGAGTTACTGTAAAACAGCTTTTTGACAGTGAGGATGATGATTATGACTGTGAAAATAAAGTTAGTTATGTTGTAGAATTAATGCCTGACTCAAGCAATCCGAACATAAGAACTGACAAAATTATCTGGACAGAAAATTTTCCAAACGACGATACCATCTTTTTGAATGACGAACCAAGCGAGCTTGATGACTATTTAGATCAGCTATTAAAAAAAGGCAAATCAAATTCTGATAAAGCGCCTCTGTAAATATTAATAAAATGAGTTACGATATTTCACTTTACAGAATCGAAACCAAACAAAAAGAAGAAGTCTCAGATGATGAAAACTTTTTCGAAAATGAAGATAATTTGGCTGCATTTTCAGAACAGCAATTCCACGGATTAAAAGAGAGGCTGTTAAGTTACGGTTATGAATTTTTAGAAGAAAATGAGTATGGTTTGTCTTTCAGTCATCAAGATGAAGATCGTGGAACTGCTTTACTAACGGAAGAAGCTCTTTTTTTTAGAGCAAGCTGGAGCAAAAACTCAATTTTTGAAGTAGGAATGACAGCTTCTGAACTGACGTCAATGATCGGTCTTGACTTTGAAATTGAAAGTTGGTGGAATGAAAACTGGATCCCGATTTTTCAAAATGGCGGTGGCGACAGTATTTGCTACGACCTGAAAGGAATTTTTACTGGACAAAAAGGACAATTATTAGAATTTTGGCACGCAGATAACGATAGAAATGTTATTGCACCTTCACTTGACACTTTTTTTGAAAAAATAATCGACTTTTCTGAAACGAAACAAAAAGAAGAATTTGATGAATATTTTGAAATTGGGGAAATTGACAATTATCCGAAAAAATTTATATTGAAATAGCCCGACAAAGTACTATTGTGAACAAGGGTTCTGCATCAGAAAGGCTGAGTACAAAATCCAGCAGCAGTTTTTAACCTGACTTTAGTATGACTACCCGTTTTTGTGCTTCAATTATTCACCCGAATGTAAGACCCTAAAATGTTAATATTAGTACTATGACCAAAATTATCTCAAAAGAAGAACGTGTAAAAGAGCTATTGAATTTTGGATTACCGAAACCGAATGCAAAGAGCTGATCATTTTGAATCGTGAAATAAAACAGCAGCGGTTTTCAGTAATATCTAGTGACTAACTTGAGTACGACCAAGTAGATAACATTTCCAATCCCAACACAAAACATCAAAACGTTGTATTAACTGTATCTTAAAAAATTTTAAAAAAAAAGAATGAAAGAAACCTGGAATTTTAAATTGATGGACCTGCTAAAAAATGCAAGACTTGGAAACACGAAGGAACTCAACCTTTTTTTGGAAAAATATGCGCCATTTGCTGTAGCGAACGAAGATTATTCTGTCCTACTATTACTCCGGAATTTTAACGTTGAACATTGGAATGATGAAAGACGTGTATTGAATAGCTATCCTGAGGGTAAAAATTTTCAATGTGGAATTACTATTGTCAGATCTTCCGAAGACATCAGTTCAGAGAGTAATATCTACTTACCCAATGATTTAAATTATAAAGAATTTAAAATTATGGGGCAGGAAATTGAAGTCATCACCGACAAAAAAAGCATTGCAACCAATATCACTGAACTTTTCAGAAAGCTGAAATTTTTCAAACTTTCTATTACCGAGCAGGAAATCGAAAATGCTTTTAACACATTATCGAACGAACAATATGAGGCACCTGAAAAATTAGAAGTTAAGCACCGGACCATACAAATACCGTCAATAGGAATACTTACTTACAACGATAAATTGGAGTGGTACGAAGGTAAATTCAGTACAGAAAGTCAAATTATTGAAGTAAGTATTTACAATGCCGAACATGATGACTTCGACAAATTGCTTCCTTTTGTGGATCAGCAAATAAGCTCAAAGTTTTACGAAGAGGTACTTCTGAAGATGGAAAGTACAATGATAGAACTGAAAAATGACCTCTGGCTTGGAGAAGATGAAGAAACCGGCGAAGATGAGCCACCAATCACTGTGGACGATTTCAGAAAGCGGGTGTCT